>Ga0233438_10000370_pt1 | contig 59768 bp, 65 predicted proteins | sample SI_123_September_FD_182720 | JGI IMG/M metagenome (GOLD analysis project Ga0233438, IMG submission 182720) | Seawater microbial communities from Saanich Inlet, British Columbia, Canada - SI_123_September2016_10_MG | ecosystem: Environmental > Aquatic > Marine > Inlet | place: Canada: British...
CTAGCTGGGAAAAACAAAAAAACCCTGTTTTCGAGAATTTTCACATCTAAGTGGCGAATAAGTGGTGATATTTACATATAGAAATATAAGGTTTTGTTTTTATTACTTAATTATGGTCGGGGCTGCAGGACTCGAACCTGCGACCCCCTGGTCCCAAACCAGGTGCGCTACCAGACTGCGCCAAGCCCCGACTGACACCTGCTTAATAGAAATATCTCTGGGTTTCAAGCAAAACAGCTACCTATCTTCTAATAATCTGAAAATAGCCGAACTGCGGAAGATCAACGCATCCATCGGCGGCTCTTGGCTCTCGCCAACCCAAGCATAGGCATCGACAAAAGCGGTCTTACCGGTGGCGCGCGTCACTTTAGCCGTTCCTTGCAGCCATTCGCCGCTGCGGGCGCTGCGCAAGAACTCGGTGTTGAGTTTAATCGTCACCGAAGCGCGTTTCACCTCGCGAAAAACTGCCGTCGCAGCCAAGCCATCAGCAAACGACGATATAAATCCACCATGAACAATGGAGCGGCTGTTGCAATGACGCTCTAACAGACGCACGCCCTGGCGAAACGTGTCGGGACTGGCCCAATGAAACCACGGCCCATTATGCGTGGTAAAGGGCCCGCGCCGAACGCTCAAGCGAAACGGTTCGGGCGGCTGCAAAGCCTCTAGGTCAATTTCGGAAAATTCAGACATGCGTGTTCAGTGCCATATGCCGTGCGGCAGTGCAAGAACAAAGCAACCCTTTAGCCTTGTAAGCCTTGGCTATTCGCCAATCTCCGGTTCTGGCTTCTCTGGCGCTTGCGGCGCCTCTGGGGCTTCCAATTCTGGGCTGGCCGAAGCGGCGGGCGGCTCTTGGGGGCTGTCTTCGTGTAACGTCATTTGGCTTTCCCCGGGCTCCGCTTGCAATTGCGCGCCGCTATCAATGCGCCGCACATCGGTTGCCATAAGCCCTTTCGGGCCATTGCCGAATTTAACCAGAATATATTGCCCCGGAACCAAAGCCTCGATTTCGGCTTTGCGCAGCACTTCCATATGCACAAAAATATCATCGCCATCTGGCTCGACATTGACAAAGCCAAAGCCGCGAATCCGATTGAACCATTTGACATGCGCTTGTTGAAAATCGCTGACATTGGAAATCCCGGCCAACACGCTGGTTGGCCTCGGGTTGCCAACGGGCACTTGGGCATCGGTATTATCGATGGCCACAATCCGGTCGGCTTGCAGGCCTTGCGGCCGCTCCACCACGGTACATTTAATTCGTGCCATCGGGTAAAGCGTATCATAGCCGCCCCGACGCAAAGTCGAATGATGAACCAATACGTCTACGCCACCAGAATCTGGCACCACAAACCCATATCCTTTTACTGAGTCAAACCACTTTACCGTGCCTTCGATAAGCACAATCTCATCCGCTGAACCATCAGCGGTATCTACAGATAACATCGCAAAACCTCTATTATTCTTATTATTTTTATTTCAGGTCTACGCCAACATGCCTTAACGCTAGCACAATTCTTTGTCTAAAAAAGGCAAAAACGCATTTTTGACTTCCCCACTCTACCCCCCGCCGCCTTGGCAAGCATAAGCTGCCAAAAGCTGATTAACTATCGAGGCTTACGAGATTATGCAGGGTTGGGGTTATTTCTTCGTTAAGAACCAAAGAGGCAGACCCATCGAGCTCCGTTGGCTCGCGGTTGAGGATAACCAAACGCGCCCCATTATGGCGCGCCAAAACCGGAAATCCCGCCGCCGGATAGACTTGCAGAGAAGAGCCAATGGCGAGGAATAAATCGCAAGCTAAAGTCGCCGCCTCGGCCCGTTGCATTGGTGCCTCGGGCATGGCCTGACCAAAAGAAATCGTCGCCGATTTTACAGTCCCGCCACAGGCCGAACATTTAGGCGCGCGGGTCGCTTGGCTGGCTTCAAACTCCGCCCGAATGGCCGCCATATCTTGGCGCGTCTCGCACTCCAAACAAGTGGCATAAGTTCCATTGCCGTGCAGCTCAACAATATGCTGGTCGCCAATGCCGCTATCTTGATGCAGATTATCAATGTTCTGCGTAATCAGCGTTTTCACTTTTCCGCTTTGCACCAATTTGGCCAGCGCCTTATGGCCGTCATTGGGAAAGCTTTTTCCCAACTCATCGGCCATGGCAAATTTGCGCCGCCACGCCTCAATGCGGTTTTCTTCGCTGGCCATAAAATCTTGGAACATAATCGGCGCCATGCGAGTCCACACGCCGCCAGGGCTGCGAAAATCTGGGATGCCGCTATCGGTGCTCATACCCGCCCCAGTAAAAACAACGACGTGTTTGGCTTCTTCTACCCATTGACGCAAAACCAGGCTCATAAAATCAACTTGGCCTTATAAAAATCGACCGCTTCTTGCATCGCTTGGCGGCGCAGCGCATTGTCTTGCAGAAGCGTAAAATGGTCGCCCGCATATCGGGTTAATTGCGCCAGAGGCCCACAACGCCGCGCGAAATTATAAATCGCTTCATTGGAAACCACTTTATCTTGCTCGCCCACTTGCAACAACATGGGCGTCGACATTTCATCGGTCAGCAAAGACGGATTGTTTTTCTCCAGCTCGCCCTTCAAAAAACTATCGGGATGCAATTCATTTTTCCAGCTTGGCCCGGCGAGCTCGGCATAATCACTGGCTTCTGGTGAGGCCAAGACGGCGGGTTTGGTTTTCACCACAGGCGCGATTTGCAACATCTCTACCTTGCTGTGGAACCAACGTGTTTTGGCCCGTTTGATAATCGCTTGCATAAGCGCCTGCGAATGGGCGGGCCCGCGGTGATAATTTCCGACATGGGCCGACAGCACTGGGTCAATCTGCGAAACTTGCGCCACAACGCCGCGAATTTTCGCATCGCTTTGCGCCAGATGGATAACATGCCCGCCCGAGAAGGAAATGCCCCAAAGGCCAATTCTATCGGCATCCACATTATCATGACTACGAAGATGGTGAATGGCGGCGCGCCAATCTTCGAGCTGGCGGGGCACAGATATATATTGGCGCGGGCCCCCTTCGCTCTCGCCGAAACCGCGATAATCAAACGCCAGCGCGTGAAACCCTGCATCAGCAAAAGCTTGTCCATAGTCGAACAAACCACTGTCCATAGTGCCGCCTAGGCCATGTGCCAGAACAATGCCCGCACCATTGCTTTGTTTCGTTGCCGGCGCAAACAGACGGCCTCGGCAAAGGCGCCCTGCGGATTTAAATTCAATTTGGCTGATCATAACGGGCCATTTACCTTATTCTTCGAGCTTGCTTTGGACTGTATTGAAACATGAAGCCCACCACAGCGCTAGAGTTTTTGCAATGGGTGCGACGCTAAAGGACGCGACAGCGCCGCCTCCCTGCCGTAAACTAAGGATTAAAGATTTAGGAGAGGCAAATGAAATATTTACATACGATGGTCCGGGTGACCGATTTAGAGGCATCGCTCGAATTTTATTGCACCCATTTGGGGCTCGAAAACCTCGGTCGCTATGACATTGAAGAAGGCCGTTTTTCTCTTGTCTTTTTGGCCCCTCCTGGCCAGCCCGACGCGCAGATTGAACTGACCCATAATTGGGACGAGAAACAAGTCGATGAAGGCCGCAACTTTGGCCATTTGGCTTATCAAGTCGATGATATTTATCAAACATGCGAAAAACTAAAACAGGCGGGCATTCTCATCAATCGTCCGCCGCGCGACGGCCGCATGGCTTTTGTCCGCTCGCCCGACAATGTGTCGATCGAATTATTGCAAGCGGGCGATGCCCTGCCCGCGCAAGAGCCTTGGGCCTCTATGGAAAACATCGGCAATTGGTAAATTATCTATTCCCGCTGGCCGTGGCCTTGGTTTTGACAAGCCTCGATATCGCACAAGCGCAATCGCGCCGAACCGACCCGCAAGACATCGTGCGCCAACGCCAAGCCGAAAGAAAAGCCAATCACAGCCCCTATTGGGATGGCTTCGTGTTGAAACATCAAGGCAATTGCGCCGAGGCCATCGCTAAATTACAGCCTTTGGCCAATCGTGGCTTTGGCTTTGAAGATGCCCAAACCGCGCTTGGCGAATGCTATCTCACTTTGGCTGGATTGGCGCCCGAAGGCGGCACAGCGCCCGCGCGCAGCGACATGCTCGCCACCGCTGACTATAAACAAGGCGTGCAGTGGATTTCGAAAGCTGCCCAAGCAGGCCATTTTGGCGCCCAAGGCGTTTTGGTTCGTCTTTACGCCGCCGGGCTGGGCCCAAGCGGCGATAAAATAGACGCCGCCGAATGGGCCCATCTCTATCTCACCAACCCGCAACGCTTGAGCTTGGGCGCGCCCGTATCGGTGGCTTTTGCGATTGAGCAATTGGAAAAAACCATGTCGCGCACCGCTTGGTTGCAAGGCAAAGAACGGGCCCGCAATTGGGCGCCGGTCTTTGATGAAAAACGCGATCCAACGAACAAATAAAAGCCATAATCGAAACCCATGATGGCGTTAACAAAACAACCGTTAAAGGAAAAAACATGTTTCGGATACTGCTTTCCCTGCCCCTCGTCTGTTTGCTCAGCGCCCTCGCTTTGCCCGCCATGGCCGCCCCAAAAATCGCTTATTTCGCTGGCGGTTGCTTTTGGTGTACCGAAGCCGATTTCGAAAAAATCGACGGCGTCGGCGATGTAATCTCTGGCTTCATGGGCGGCACCAAAGCCAATCCATCTTATGAAGACGTCGCCTATGGCCGCACCACGCATCGCGAAGTGGTGAAAGTGCCTTATGACGACAGCAAAGTTAGCTATCAACAATTGCTCAGCGCGTTTTGGCGCATGCATGACCCATCTGACCCCAATGGCAGTTTCGTCGACCGAGGCCGCCATTATGGCAGCGCGATTTATTATGCCGATGCGCAGCAGAAACGCCTCGCTGAAGGGGCGCGAGACGCGCTCCGTCAGGCCAATAAATTTAACCGCCCTATCGCCACAGAAATTGCCAAAGCGGGCGCGTTTTACCCAGCCGAAGCCTATCATCAGGATTATTATAAAAAGGCTGGCTATAAATATACTTATTATCGGTTGCGCTCTGGCCGCGATAATTTCATCAAAAAATATTGGGCCGAGGACGCCACACTGTATCAAGCGGCGAAATAACCAGCGGTTGCAATAAGGGGAAAACACCAAGTCATGGTACGCCCTAGGGGAATTGAACCCCTCTTTCCAGGTTGAAAACCTGGCGTCCTAACCGATAGACGAAGGGCGCTCCATGAGCTTGGTCGGCATGATATATCCTTAATCGAGATGCTTTTCAAGCCCTTCTAAGCGGCTTTATGCAATTGCGACATCATGCACCATCAATTGCACATCGCGCCGCCCCTGCCAGTCATCGGCCCGCAAGAAACCCGCCACATGGACGGGGCCGCGCGCGGTTTGCAAAACCATACGCACCTCTTCGGGCACCGAAGCAAAGGCCATGGCTTTCAGCCGGCCGCCGCCTTCGCCCGAGAAAATGCACCGCACATGGCCATCGCCCACCACCGCTTGCTGGACAATCCGCACCGACGGCAAAACCACTCGCGGCTCTGCGTTGCCCGCCCCGAAAGGCCCGGCGCCTTGCATTTGCTCCCACAGCTCGCGCGTTGCCCCTTGCGGGGTGAGCGTCGCATCGAGGCGCAGCTCGCGCGGCGCATCAAGCGCCAGACTGCCGAGTTGCTCCGCCAGATAGGCTTCAAAACCTGCCAGCTGGCTTTCGTGCAAGGTAACGCCCGCCGCCATGGCATGGCCGCCACCGCCTTCGATGAGCTTTAAGTCCACAGCCCCCGCCACCAGACGCCCGATATCGACCGAGCTGACCGAACGCGCCGAGCCCTTGCCCATGCCGTCTTCATCGATGGCGATAACAAAACTCGGGCGGTGATATTTATCTTTCAAGCGCCCCGCCACAATGCCGATAACGCCCGCGTGCCAGCCTTTGCCCGCTTGCAAAATAAACGGGCCCAAGGCGTTTTGCTTGGCCAAGCCTAATTCGACTTGCCGCATGGCTTCTTCTTGCACATCGGCTTCAATGACCCGGCGTTGGGTATTGAAATCGTCGAGCCGTTGCGCCAAGCCAATGGCCTCGTCTGGGTCGTGGGTTGAAAGCAGCCGCACGCCTAAATCCGATTGCCCAACACGCCCGCCCGCATTGACCCGGGGGCCCAATTGAAAGCCCAATTGATAGGTGCCCCATGTGCCTTCGGCGCGCGATACTTTGCCGAGCGCTTGCACGCCCACATTGGCGCCCGCGGCCATAACCTTCAGGCCTTGGCGCACAAAGGCCCGATTGACGCCCTCCAATGGCACCACATCACAGACCGTGCCAAGCGCCACTAAATCTAACAATTGGGTTAAATCTGGCTCGCTTTTGCCCTCGAAAAACCCTTTCTGGCGCAGGGCCCGATTGACCCCCACCAGCAGCAGGAAAGTCACCCCCACGGCGGCCAAATGGCCCAGCCCGCTGGTGTCATCGGCGCGGCGCGGGTTGATCAGTGCGAAACACTCTGGCAAGCCGCCGCCCGTTTGGTGGTGGTCGGAAACAATCACGTCTTGCCCGCGCGCTCTGGCTTTTTGCAACACGTCATGGGCCATGGTTCCGCAATCGACGGTAATCAGCAGCTTATAGCCCTCGCTGTCGAGTTGCGCCAAAGCCGCATCATTGGGGCCATAGCCTTCTTTTTGGCGGTCGGGAATATAGGCGCGCATCGCCTGCTCGCACATTTGCCAATAGCGCAACAATAGCGCCGAGGAGGTGGCGCCATCGACATCATAATCGCCAAACACCGCGACGGGCTCGCCGTCTAATATCGCCTGCGCCAAACGCTCCGAGGCTCTATCCATATCGGTGAGGCTGGAGGGGTCGGGCAATAAATCGCGTAATTTGGGCTCGAGGTAAGCCGGCGCTAACTCTGCGCCAATGCCGCGTGCCACCAACATGCGGCACACAATATCGGGCAAGCCATGCCGCTGCGATAGCTGCAAGACTTGCCGATCGTCGGTTTCGCGCAAAGACCAAAACTGCCCGGCCGCCGAGCGCGCCACCCCTAAGGCGGCGCGTTGTGGCGCGGCAGATGGGTCTGATGCGCTAGTCATTGAGGTGGAATTTATCCGGGTCCGTATGGCGCGCTTTAATCCAGCGAATGGTGCCCGTGGAAGAGCGCATCAGCAGTGTATCGGTCCAAATTTCATTTCCGTGCTGGGCGATACCGGTCAGCATAGAGCCCGTGGTCACGCCTGTGGCCGAAAGCACAACGTCGCCGCTGGCCATTTCTTCGGCCGTATATTTACGGTTGAAATCTTCGATGCCCATTTTGCGGGCGCGCTCTTTTTGGCCCTCGTCTGTGGTTACCAGACGGCCTTGCATTTGGCCGCCTGTGCAGCGCAGTGCCGCCGCTGCCAAAACGCCCTCGGGCGCCCCGCCTGTGCCCATATACATATCAATGCCCGTCGACGGGTCGGTGCAATGAATGACGCCAGCGATATCGCCATCGCTAATCAAGGTCACCCGCGCGCCAGCTGCGCGCACTTTGCCAATCATCTCGGCATGGCGCGGACGGTCGAGAATACAAACATTCACCAAGCCCACATCAACGCCTTTGGCTTTCGCCACCGCTTTTACATTGTCGGCCGGGTCGGCATCCAAATCTACGGTGTTGGCCGGATATCCGCCGCCGATAGCAATTTTATCCATATAGACATCGGGCGCATTCAGCAGGCTACCGCCTTCGGCCATGGCCACCACGGCCAGAGCATTGCCCATGCCTTTGGCGGTCAGGGTGGTGCCCTCTAGCGGGTCGAGCGCAATGTCGACTTTCGGGCCATCGCCCGTGCCCACTTTTTCGCCAATATAAAGCATCGGCGCCTCGTCGCGCTCGCCTTCCCCGATAACCACTTCGCCGTCAATATTCAGCGCATTCAGCTCTCGGCGCATCGCGTCTACGGCGGCTTGGTCGGCGGCTTTTTCGTCGCCCCGGCCAATTAACTTGGCTGCCGCAACAGCTGCCCGCTCGGTAACCCGTGCCAGTTCCAAAGTGAGGGAACGATCAATTTTCTTCGATGCCATTATGTCTCTCCTACATTTCTTCCGCAAAGACTGGCAGCGCCAGAACTTCGTTACAAATATCTTGTTGCGATTGCAACGCCTCTAAGGCGGCGCGCAAAGCTGAATTTTCACAGTGATGCGTAATAAAGACCACCGGCAGAAACCTGTCACCTGCTTGCGACGACCTTTGCACAACTTCTTCAATGGAAACGCCGTTTTCTGCCAATATTTGCGTCGCTTTGGCCATGCTTCCGGGCTTATCGGCAAGCGCGAGGCGCAAGTAATACTCGCTAGCGGGCGGTGTTGGGCTGGCTGATTCTTTCATCGCCGAGGTCGGCTTGCTAAACAACGCCCGCCCGAAGCCCTGCACAATATCGGAAATATCGGCCAACACAGCCGATGCGGTGGCACCGCCGCCCGCCCCAGGGCCTTGCAAGAATATCGACCCAACTGGCTCAGCTTCTATTTTCAGCGCGTTTAACTCATTGCCCACTTGCGCCAAACTGGCGGGTTTTTTCACCAGCATCGGCATCACTTGATGAAACACGCCCCCCGTTTCCGCGCGCCGTTCCGCCATGGCCACCAACCGAATGACACTGTCAAAACTGGCCGCAAAGGAAATATCTTGCGCCGCGATTTGCTCAATGCCGGTAATCGACACATGCGCCATATTGGGCGCCACACCAAAGCCGAGCGCCGAGAGTATCACCAATTTTTGCCCCGCATCCGTGCCGCTCACATCTAAAAACGGGTCGGCTTCAGCAAAGCCTTTTTCTTGCGCTTCTTTTAGCGCTTCCTCGAAACTTAATTTCGCGACTTCCATACGGCTTAAAATATAATTGCACGTGCCGTTTAAAATACCCGACAGGCGGCTAATCTCATTGCCCGCCATACCCTCGCGCAGGGCTTTAATCACCGGAATACCGCCCGCCACCGCCGCCTCAAAAGCCAATGGCACGGGTGGCGAGACGCAAGATAAATCAGACAGACCCTCCGCATGGGCCGCCACCATGGCTTTATTGGCCGTCACAACTGGCTTGCCCGCTCGCAACGCAGCCTGCACCAGCTCAAGCGCTGCACCGCCCTCGCCGCCCATTAATTCAACCACCACATCGACGTCTTCTGCCGCGGCCAAGTCCAGCGGATTGGCGACAAAGCGTTGCGCCGATAAATCGACCCCGCGGTCGCGCTTTGCATCGCGCGCGCTCACCGCCGTCACCACAGCACCGGGCACAGCGCCGGCCAAAAGCCGCGCTACAACCTGCGCCCCAACCGTGCCGAGACCCGCTATGCCTATGCGTTTTTTCTCACTCATTTTTTCGCCGCAGCTTTATGCGCATCCATGAAACGCTTTAAATTACGGCCCGCTTGGCGAATGCGCTGCTCGTTTTCAACCAAAGCAATGCGCACGTAATCATCGCCATATTCGCCAAAGCCAATGCCTGGCGACACCGCAATATCGGCCTCTTGCAACAGCAGCGTCGAGAACTCGAGCGACTTCATATGGGTAAACGGCTCGGGAATTTTCGCCCAAGCAAACATCGTCGCTTGCGGGGCCGGCACATCCCAGCCCGAGCGGTGAAACACATCGACCAATACGTCGCGGCGCTCTTTATAGACCTGACGAATGTCTTGAATGACTTCTTCCGGACTTTCCAAAGCGGTGGCCGCGGCCACTTGAATGGGCGTGAAAGCGCCATAATCGAGATAAGATTTAATCCGCGTCAGCGCCCCGATAAGCCGCTCATTGCCAACCGCAAACCCCATGCGCCAACCGGGCATAGAGAAAGTTTTCGACAAAGAGGTAAACTCAACCGCCACATCTTTGGCGCCGTCGATTTGCAAAATCGAGGGCGGCGGATTGTCCTCATCGAAATAAATCTCGGCATAGGCCAAATCGGACAGCAAAATAATGTCGTGCTTCTTGGCATAGGCGACGACTTTTTTATAAAAATCCAAATCAACCACTTGCGCCGTCGGGTTGCCCGGGTAATTCAGCACCAAAGCTTTCGGCTTGGGGTGGCTATGCACCACGGCTTGGTCGAGCACTTCAAAAAAATCGGTATCCGCCTCATTGGGCAAATGGCGAATGGTGGCGCCGGAAATAATGAAGCCAAAGGCATGGATGGGGTAAGTCGGGTTGGGCACCAGAATAACATCGCCAGGGTCGGTGATGGCTTGCGCCATATTGGCAAAGCCTTCTTTCGACCCAAGCGTGGCGATAACTTCCGTGTCTGGGTTCAGCTTCACACCAAAGCGGCGCTCGTAATATTTGGCTTGGGCTTTGCGCAAGCCCGGAATGCCCTTAGAGGCAGAATAACGATGGGTGCGCGGATTGCGAACCGTCTCGACCAGTTTTTCAACAATATGGGTCGGCGTCGGCAGGTCTGGATTGCCCATGCCGAAATCGATGATGTCTTTGCCTTGCGCGCGCGCTTCTGCCTTGAGCTTATTGACGCTCTCGAACACATAGGGTGGCAATCGTTGAATGCGGTGAAATTCGTTTTCCATCGTCGTCCCAATACTTAGTTGAAAGCCCTCTCTTGAACGCCAATTACGGCAAGAGAATGACTTTTTACGGATAAAGTGGCTGTTGCAACAAACCTGCGGTTTCGTCAAAGCCAAACATTAAATTCAAATTCTGCACCGCCTGCCCGCTGGAGCCTTTGACCAGATTATCCAGCGTCGAGAATAAAATCACCCGCCCATCAATCCGGTCATCGAAAGCCGATAGCAAACAATAATTCGAGCCGCGCACATGACGGGTCGCAGGCGCCTCTTCCACAACGCGCACAAATGGCTTATCGGCATAAAACGCTTCCCAGGCCGCTTTCATATCCGCAGCTTTGGCGCCGTCTGCCGATTTGGCATAAATCGACACATATTCGCCGCGGTTCATCGGCACCAGATGCGGCGTGAAATTCACCCGCACGTCATCTTGCCCTGCGGCGACCGCTAGCTCTTGCTCGATTTCGGGCGCATGGCGATGGGCCCCCACGCCATAGGCGTTCATGCCTTCGGCCACTTCTGAGAAAAGATTTTGCTCTTTCAAACTGCGGCCCGCGCCCGTGACGCCGGATTTCGCATCGATAATCAAATCTTGGGTCGTCACCAAGCCCGCGCTCAGCAAAGGCATCAGCGCGCTTAACGCCGCCGTGGGGTAACAGCCCGGACAGGCCACCAAACGGGCTTTTTGAATATCATCGCGATAATGCTCGCTCAGCCCGTAAACCGCTTCGCTTAAAAGCGCCGCTTGGTCATGCGGGCGGCCATACCACTGCGAATAAGTCTCGCTATCGCGCAGGCGAAAATCGGCCGACATATCGATAATCCGCACATGGGCCGGAATCGTGGCAATCACATCTTGCGCGGTCGAATGCGGCAGGCCACAAATCACCGCATCGATATCGCGCCAATCGGCCTCTTCGGCTTTTATCAAATTGGGCATCGAAAGACCGCCGAACTGAGGATAAATCTCGGCCAAAGACTTGTCAGCATGGGCATTGCCCGTAAGCAGCGTAATCTCGACATGGGGATGGGCGGCCAGCAGGCGCACGGCATCGGCGCCGGTGTAACCCGACGCGCCCAAAATACCGACGTTGATTTTTGCCTTACTCATCTTGCGTCTTCCCAGTCTTGGTGAAAGGGCCCCTAAGCTTCGGGGTCGTGATTGATCGCCATAATCTCGCCTTCGGCCATCAGCTGGCCGTCGACGAAAACTTCGCCTTTAAATTTATAAGCCATGCCACGACGCCGAATTTGCGTCACATGGATGCGCATTTGGTCGCCCGGGGTTACCGGATTGCGGAACCGCACTTTGTCGACCGTCATGAAATAAATCGTTTTGGTCACCATCGGATTGCCTTCATCCTTGGCGTTTTGCATCACCAGAATGGCCGAAACTTGCGCAATGGCCTCGATAATCAAGACGCCTGGGAACACCGGATTGCTCGGAAAATGCCCGGTAAACCAAGGCTCCGACGCCGTGACATTTTTAATGCCGACGCCCGATTTTTCGCCATCCATTTCCACAACCCGGTCTACCAACAAAAACGGGTACCGATGCGGCAGGAAATCCATGATTTCCGTAATCGTCACACTACTTCCAGGAATTTTATCAGTCATCGAATCTCTCTTGTTTCATCTCTCTTCTACATAACAAAAAAAGGGACCAAAAGGTCCCTTTTTCTTTTCGTAAAAGGCAAAAGACCTAGCGTTTAGAGAACTGGAAGCTACGACGCGCTTTGGCACGGCCATATTTCTTACGTTCTACAACACGGCTATCGCGTGTCAGGAAGCCACCGCTTTTCAGAACCCCGCGAAGGCCGGGTTCGTAATAGGTCAGCGACTTGGAAATACCATGACGCACCGCGCCAGCCTGACCCGACAAACCGCCACCACTGACGGTTGCGACCACATCAAATTGGCCATTGCGCTCGGCTGCGATAAGCGGTTGACGCAAAATCATGCGCAGCACAGGGCGGGCGAAGAAAACTTCTTCGGTTTTTCCATTGACCGTAATCACGCCCGTGCCAGGCTTAATCCAGACCCGTGCAATCGCGTTTTTACGCTTGCCCGTTGCATAAGCACGGCCTTGCGCGTCGATTTGTGGCTCAACCGGAGCGGCAGGTGCTGCCACGGTTTCTGCGGTTACGCTATCGCTGGAGCTGGCCGCGCCTTCTAGGGCGGAGCTGAGCGCTGTATCGGTGTTTTCTACCGGTGTTTCTACTGTATCCGACATAGCTATGCCCTCACATTCTTAGTGTTCATCGACGCGACATCCAAAACTTCTGGAGACTGAGCAACATGGGGATGCTCACTGCCGGCATAGACTTTCAAATTGCTGAACTGCTTGCGCGCCATAGGGCCACGAGGCAACATCCGCTTTACCGCCATTTCAACAAGACGCTCGGGAAACTTGCCTTCCAGCACTTTTTCCGGGGTCGTCTCTTTAATGCCGCCCGGATAACCCGTGTGGCGATAATATTTCTTGTCCGACAATTTCTTGCCCGTGAATTTCACTTTATCCGCATTGATAACAATCACGTGATCGCCCGTATCCATATGCGGTGTGAACGTCGGCAGGTGTTTGCCACGCAGGCGCGTTGCAATAACCGCCGCTAGGCGACCCACAACCAAGTTTTCGGCATCAATGAGAATCCACTTTTTCTCAATATCCGAAGGTTTCGCAGAATAAGTCTTCATAACTATGTCCTATCCAAAAGCCCAACATTAGGCCCCTTATGAGATGTTGCTGTGTTTTACGTGGGCGTAACGCACAATGCAAGGATGTTTTGATAGTTTTTAATAAGCAAAAACAAGGGCTTGCCATTTTGGTATTTATTTACCGTATGGTTACGCCTTGTTTTCGCTCGCCGAAAAGCGCAATAGGTGCAAATGCGTGACCGCCGCTCCCAAAACCGCTACGGCCCCTATTTGGTGCGCCGCCGCCAACCCCATGGGGGCGGCATAGACCAGCGCCACAATGCCGAGGACGACTTGCACGCTGACGGTGGCGGCCAAAACCATGGCGGTGGCGCGCACCTGCGGGTTTTTTTGCGTGGTGAACACCTTATAAATGTGCCAGCCCACCAATCCGGTGATGGCATAGGCGGCCATGCGGTGGTCGAATTGCACGGTGAGAATATTCTCAAAGAAATTGCGCCACAGCGGTTGTTGCGCCAAAAGCCCCGTGGGAATGAATTCGCCATCCATCCACGGCCAATCGGTATAGGTCGTGCCCGCATCGAGCCCGGCCACCAAGGCGCCAAGCAAAGATTGCACAAGCACCACGCCAACAATCGCGCCCGCCACCAACATCCCGGTCGAGCGCGGGTTGGCGGTTTTGACGCCGCGCCAATAGCCCAAGGCCAACCAGATGCTGCAACAGAAAATAATCAGCGCTAGGCCCAAATGCATGGCCAAGCGATATTGGCTGACGTCCACCCGCTCGGTCAGGCCGCTGGCGACCATATACCAGCCCATAAAGCCTTGCAGTCCGCCCAAGACAAATAGCCCCAGCAAAGCCGGCAGGCGGGCGCGGCTGATTTTGCCTTGCGCGAGAAACACCAAAAACGGCAGCAAAAAGACCAGGCCAACCACACGGCCCAAGAAGCGATGCCCCCACTCCCACCAATAAATGAACTTAAACTCGGCCAAGCTCATGCCCGCATTGACCAGCAAATATTCGGGAATCTGTCGGTATTTGTTGAACTCGCTCATCCAATCGGCCTGCGAAAGCGGCGGAATGGCTCCGCGTATCGGCGCCCATTCGGTAATCGACAGACCGCTATCGGTGAGCCGCGTCAGCCCCCCGACCAGCACCATAAGCACCACAAAACCAGCCAGCGTGAATAGCCAGATGGCGATTTGTCGGTCGGCGCGATGGGCGATATCGATTTGCGTTTGCGAGTTCATGCGCCGCTTATACCGCGTTTTGGCGCCCTCGCCTTGCGACCAAACATCGCGAGCGCGCTTTAGCTTTTGGAAGGCGCCCCGCTTTCATGCTACCCAAGGGCCATGACAGATAAACAAACCGCTTCCAAACCATTCCGTAAACCGTGGCTACCGATGCGCTTGCGCAAGCTTATCGGCCTTGTGGCCATGCTCGTGTTGATTGTTTTTTATGCCCTATTGGTAATGACCGTGGCGGTGACGACCAGCGTGCCGGACAATAAGTGGATTGAGTTTTTCTTTTATCTGATTACCGGCATTGCCTGGGTGCTGCCGGCGGGCGCGATTATTTATTGGATGCAACGCCCTGATGAAGAAGAATAAGCCCAAATAAAAGCCGCCTCCCCAAGGGAAGCGGCTTTATTCTATCTCCCATAACAAGAGACGATAGGCTTAGTCGGGGCGACCGAATTGAATAATGTTCAAAACAAAAATCGCCGCGATAAAAATCACAATAGGTAGGATAGACGTCATTTTTCTCTCCAAGTAAGCGGGGGCCACTTACAAATTCGAATTGGTCGGAGCGGCGGGATTCGAACCCACGACCCCTTGTCCCCCAGACAAGTGCGCTACCGGGCTGCGCTACGCTCCGACTTCATGGGTTTTCTAAAAGCTTTCGAGGCAAAAGGCAAGCCAAGCGCAACTAGGTTTCGTCATCTGCCAGCAAAAGGCGCGCCTGCCGCAAGCTTTGACGCGCCGCCTCCAACTGGCTGCGCTGGGCTGGCGTCAAGGCGGCTTGCTCCGTTGGTTTTTGCGGGCCCGCCTTCATATTGGCGCGCGCCGCCCGCAGGCTGGCAATGCCTTCGTCTTTGATGAGCTTTTGTACGCCCTTTATGGTCATGCCCTGCTCGTGTAATAAATGCTGAATGCTGGAGATCAACGCCACATCTTCAGGCCGATAATAGCGCCGCCCATTGGCGCGTTTCATCGGCTGAATTTGCTCAAACTTACTCTCCCAAAAACGCAGCACATGCGGTTTGAGCGCGAGAGCTTGGGCAACCTCACTGATCGTCCGAAAGGCTGTTTCTGATTTCGTGTCACTCATCCACTTGACCTAGTCGAGACCTGCCATTTTGTTGATTTTATTTTTCAAAACATGACTGGCGCGAAAACTCAAAACGCGGCGCGGGTCAATCGGCACTTCTTCGCCGGTTTTCGGGTTGCGCCCCACGCGTCCGTTTTTATGACGCACCAAAAAAGAACCAAAGGAGGAAAGTTTGACATCGTCGCCTTGCACCAAAGCTTCCGACACAAGCTCGAGAACCGTCTCCACAATATCCGCTGACTCGCTTCGCGATAGGCCAACCGTATTATAAACAACCTCACTTAAATCAGCTCGTGTAATTGTTTTACCCACCATGAAACTCCTTTTAAGACCATAATTTAAGCACATGGCATTTTAATCATGCAAGCAAAAACAAACCCTTAAAGAAGATTGTTACCAACGAAGGAGATTGGCGCCCCACGTCAGCCCGCCGCCCATGGCCTCGAGCATAATAATGTCGCCGCGCTTTACTTTGCCCTGTTGCACAATCTCGCACAGCGCTAAGGGGATCGATGCCGCCGAGGTATTGGCGTGCTGGTGAATGGTCACCACAGTCTTTTCTATCGGCAGGCCAATTTTCTTGGCCACCCCATCGATGATGCGTTTATTGGCCTGATGCGGCACAAACCAATCGACATCCTCGATGCTCATATCGGTGCGCTGCAATAAAGTATTAATCGCGTCGGAAATATTGCCCACCGCATGGCGATAGACCTCGCGGCCCTGCATTCGCAAATGCCCCGTCGTGCCCGTGGTCGAAGGCCCGCCGTCGACATAAAGAATATCCGACAGCGCCCCATCGGAACGCAAATAAGAGCCCATCACATGGCTGGCCGTGTCGATATCTTCGCGCCCCACCTCGCTGGCCTCTAACACAATGGCGCCCGCCCCATCGCCAAATAAAACGGCGGTGGCACGGTCTTGCATATCCAATAGGCGGGTCATGGTTTCCGCGCCGATGAGCAAAGCGCATTTGGCCTGTCCAGTCTCGACCATAGCGCTGGCCACGCTCAATCCATAGACGAAGCCCGAACATACCGCCTGCACGTCAAAAGCCGCGCCGTGGCGAATGCCGAGTTTTTTCTGCACCAAAGCCGCCGTCGCCGGAAAAGTTAAATCGGGCGTCGTGGTCGCGACGATAATTAAGTCAATGTCGTCGGGCGTTCGTTTGGCATGCGTCAAAGCCGCTTGCGCTGCCTGAAAAGCTAAATCGGAAGTCGTCTCGCCTTCCGCCGCGCGATGGCGCGCCTTAATGCCCGAGCGGCTTTGAATCCATTCGTCGCTCGTGTCCAGAATTTTGGCGAGGTCATCATTGCTGATAATTTGTTCTGGCAAATAAGAGCCAATGCCAATTATTTTTGATTTTTTCACCACGCCCCCCTGTTTTTTTTAATCAAGACTTATGTTAACGATTCCGCCCATGCATCATCTAGCAAGGCTTGCATGGTTTCTATGTCCGAGCTAATCGCGCCCAGAATATCGGCCTCTGCTGCCTCAATGGCTACTTCCACAGCGGTGGCGAAACCATCGGCATCGGCGCCGCCATGGCTTTTTACCACCACCCCATTTAAGCCCAACAACATGCCGCCATTGGCCGCATTCGGGTCCATACGCTTGCGCAGCGCCTTGAACGCCCCCATGGCAAAAACATAGCCAATTTTCGACAGCAGCGAACTGCCCATGGCTTGGCGCAAATATTCGCCGATTTGACGGGCCGTGCCTTCGGCGGTTTTAAGCGCAATATTGCCGGTAAACCCATCGGTCACCACAACATCCACATCGCCACGACCAATGCCGTCGCCTTCGACAAAACCTTTGAAGTTTAACTCTGACAAGGTCAATAGCTCTGCCGCTTCCTTGACTTCATCGGTGCCTTTGACTTCCTCAACGCCGATGTTCAACAAGCCGATTTCTGGCTGCGATAGGCCAAATACCGTGCGGGCATAGGCAGCGCCCATAACGGCGAATTGCGCGTAATGCGCCGCCGTGCCGCCAATATTTGCCCCCACATCCAAGACCACGCTTTCGCCGCGCACGGTTGGCCAAATGGCCGCCATAGCGGGGCGCTCGATACCGGGCAGCGTGCGTAAAACCACTTTGCCCATGGCCATTAAAGCGCCCGTATTGCCAGCCGAGACACAAGCATGCGCCTCGCCTTGTTTCACCGCGTCAATGGCGCGCCACATGCCAGATACTTTGCGGCCTTGGCGCAGCGCCACAGATGGCTTTGCCTCCATGGCCACTTCTTTTTCGCAATGCACGACAGTGCAAATATCTTGCAGGTCTTTATGTCGGTTCAATTCTGCGGTTATTTTATCGCTATCGCCGAACACTAAAAAGCTCGTATTGGGGCGCTCTAGCTTGGTTCGCACCAGCCCCTTAATGGTTACCGCAGGGCCAATATCGCCGCCCATGGCATCAATCGCTATAATGGTTTTTTTCACCAGAGCCCCTCAAAATTGGCTTTACGCTACATCCGTAATCAGCGCTTTATATGCGCCAATTCGCAGAAAACTTCAAGTTTCGTCGCCGTCGCTCTCCAGCTTCGACTTCAAATCCGCCAAGCCTGCGAAAGGCGATGGACGTTTGTCTTCGGCGGCCATCTCGTCTTCGCTTTGACCATAGCCGTCAAAAGAAACCCCTGGCGCGCGCGGATAGGCCGGCACTTCCATCGCCAGAATTTGCGTCACCGCCTCGCCAATATCGGCTTCGCCATTGTGCATGGCTTCAGGCAAATCAGTGTCGAAATCATCTTCGGGAACCATATATTGCGCCACCCGTTCGGCAGGCTGAAACTCGATGGTGAAACTCTGTTCAATCTCGGTCCACAGCGGCTCTAGCGTGACCCCGCACAATTGACGCAGCTTGGCGGTTAGTTTTCCCGTGGCGACCAAGCAAGATTTATCGAGCGGCGTCAGCAGGGCTTGAAAGCTTAAATCGGCCACCGCTTCGACTTGCAAGCGGGCGGCCATGGCGATAAGCGTCTCGGCATCGGCCGTGTGTTTCACCGTTTTGCCAGAGGGCGGCACGCCGTCTTGGCGCACCAAGAGGCTCATCTCGGCTTCGCCAAAGGGCAATTCAAAATCTATCTCATTATCGTCTGGGAGTTTGGTCATGGGGAGAGCCTTTAAACCTTAAACGTCAAACACGTGGCCAGCCAGAATATCCTCGAGGGATTTCTTGGCCAATTGCTTTTCTAAATCCAAGAGATGCGCCGCCAAATCTGCCATGCCCGCCGCATCGGCCAGGGCTGGCGTCTCTGGATAGAGATTGCGGGTCAGCACTTCCACCAGACGCGCTTTGACGGCCTTGGTGGCCCGGGCCGGCGCGGCTTTGCCCAGCGCCTCATCATAGGCGCTGGCGCGGCCATAAAACGCCTGCGCCATTTTGCGAATTCTTTTGCCGACGCCCAAATCCCCCACACCGGATTCGCGCATCGCTTGGTCCATATCGCGGAAAAACACATCGAAGAGCGCTTGGCCCACTTCCTCGCGCGCCACGCCATCGGTGCGCAATCGGCGCAGGACGAGATGGACATGGGCCGACAGAAAATCAAACCGCCCGTCAAAACTATCGGGCACTTTTCCGGCGCCATAATAATCTGGCCGACGCGCTTGCGCCATAATGGCGGTATAGGCGGGCAAAACATCGGGCGCCTTGCGGCGCAACGATAGAAAATCTAATAATCCCATACTCTTCTCCTCGCCTCACGCGGCAAAAACTTTGGTCTCTTCGCCTCCTGCGGCGGAAACTCTGGGGGTCGGCATATTTTAGGTTGCCAGCAGGCGTGCGATTGGCTACCCAAATCATTCAAGCCATCTGAGATAGGTTATAAATCATGCGATTGATTGAACAAGCAAAGATTAGACAAACAATGTCACACCCCCTATTCGGGCGCGCAAGCCTATGCGCGCTGGTGATGGCCGCCCTGCTCATGCCCTTGCAGGCGTGTGCGCCGGTGATTGATAATCGAGGCTATATTTTCGACCAGCGCCAAATCGATGGGTTGAAAAAAGGCAGTACCACAAAACAGGCTGTCCAAAATAACTTTGGGTCGCCATCGACACAGACCAAATTAAACGGCAGTGCGTTTTATTACATCCACTCGCGCTTTGTGACCGAGAGCTATCGCGCGCCCAAAGAAGTCGACCGCAAAGTGCTGGCGATTTATTTCGCGGCCAATGACACGATAAGAGATTACGCCGTCTACGGGCTGGACGATGGCATTATTGTGCCCATCATAGAGCGCACCACCCAGACCCAAGGGCAGGAACTTTCGGTGCTTGGGCAAATATTCGGCAACCTCGGCCGCTTTGGCGACAATGCGCCTGGCAGCGATTTTTAAGCGTTACGACTGGCGTTTTTGCCAACGTATATGAATGGCCTGAAGTGCAGCAAAGGCCAGCACGATGACGGCCATTAACATCGATAACCGCGTGAAAATAAATTTGGTCAAAGTAAACCGATTGGCCCATTCCACTTGCGCGACAGAGATATCTGGATATTGCAATAGCATAGCTACAATTTGCGCGTTCTCGGCCAAGTCGATAACCCCGCCAAGAATGGGAATATAGACCAGCCCCTGAAGCCGCGTCATCGGCGCGAAACGATATAGGATGCCGACGTAAAAGCTCGCATAGATTAGCGGAAACAGCGTATCCAAAGTCGGGCTAATCCACGCATAGCGCAATCGCCCTGCGTCTCCATAGCCCTGCATGGCTGCCATGACCTCGGCGTGGGTATAGCCCCCCGTGCGCACATCCAGACTGGCCATATCGCCCGCAAAATACGGAAAAATCACCGATATAAACAAATAGGTCAGGACGAAGGTGAAAATTAAACTGCTGGTTTTCGACGCATACTCAAAATAGGCCTGCATTGGGCGCTCCTTGTTTTTATTATTTATCGCATCCAAGCATAAAGGATTCGTTAATGCAAAGAGGCCCGTGTCGCCCATAAAAAACCCGGGGCTTTCGATAGAAGGCCGCGTGGTGCCCATCAAAAACCCGGGGCTTTCGATAGAAGGCCGCATGGTGCCCATAAAAAAACCCGGGGCCTTCGATAGAAGGCCCCGGGCTTATAACTTCATTGTTGCTCTAGACTAGTGAGCCAGAACGGCCAGTAGCAGAAGCGCAACAATATTGGTGATTTTAATCATTGGGTTCACCGCAGGGCCCGCCGTATCTTTATACGGGTCGCCAACCGTGTCGCCAGTAACAGCGGCTTTGTGAGCTTCCGAGCCCTTGCCACCGTGATTGCCATCTTCGATGTATTTCTTGGCATTATCCCAAGCACCGCCACCTGCTGTCATGGACAAAGCCACGAACAAGCCGGTTACGATGACACCGAGCAACATAGCGCCCAGAGCCGAGAAAGCAGCCGAACGGCCCGCGACTTGCTCAATGATGAAGTAGAAAGCAATCGGGGAGAGAACCGGCAACATCGACGGCACGATCATTTCTTTAATCGCCGCACGGGTCAAAAGGTCAACCGCAGCCGTGTAATCTGGCTTCTCGGTGCCCTTCATAATGCCTGGCTTCTCTTTGAACTGACGACGCACTTCTTCCACAATGGAACCCGCCGCACGGCCCACCGCCATCATGCCCATCGAACCGAATAGGAACGGCAATAGACCGCCAATAAACAGGCCAGAGACCACATAGGGGTTGGACAAAGAGAAGTCGACCGAAACGCCAGCGAAGTAAGGATACTGCTCGGCGTTTTCTGCGAAGAAACGCAAGTCTTGCGTGTAAGCGGCAAATAGCACCAAAGCGCCAAGACCCGCAGACCCAATGGCGTAGCCTTTGGTGACCGCTTTCGTGGTGTTGCCCACGGCGTCGAGTGCATCGGTGGTGTTGCGCACGCTTTCTGGCAGTTCTGCCATCTCCGCAATGCCGCCCGCGTTATCGGTCACAGGACCGAAAGCATCGAGCGCCACAACCATGCCAGCCAGCGCCAACATGGTGCTCACCGCAATGGCAATGCCAAACAGACCGGCGATGTTATGCGTGGCGATAATGCCGACAACAATCACAATCGCTGGCAGAGCGGTTGATTCCATGGAAACAGCCAGACCCTGAATAACATTGGTGCCATGACCGGTTTCCGAAGCCGCAGCCACAGATTTAACCGGACGATAGTTCACGCCCGTATAATATTCGGTAATCCAAATAATCAGACCGGTGATAATCAGACCCAAAACGCCACAGATATAAAGATCCATACCGGTGATGGTAATGCCTTCATAAATCCGCTGCGTATCCAGGCCGATGGTCGCATCGGTCACGAAATATAAAGCCACAAGGCTCAACACGGCAGAGGCGATAAAGCCTTTGTAGAGCGCACCCATAATCGAGTTGTTTTTGCCCAGACGGACAAAGAACGTGCCGATGATGGAGGTCACGATGCACGTGGCGCCAATGGCCAGCGGGTACATCATCATCGCCAAAGCGTCATTGGTGAAGAAAATCGCACTCAACACCATGGTGGCCACAATCGTTACCGCATAGGTTTCGAACAAGTCAGCTGCCATGCCAGCGCAATCGCCGACGTTATCGCCAACATTATCGGCGATTGTGGCTGGGTTGCGAGGGTCATCTTCGGGGATGCCAGCTTCTACTTTACCCACAAGGTCACCGCCAACATCTGCACCCTTGGTGAAGATACCGCCGCCGAGACGCGCGAAGATAGAAATAAGCGAGGCCCCAAAGCCCAGAGCCACCAAAGCGTCAATCACTTCGCGACCATCCGGTGCCAAGCCGAAGCCATTGACCAGAACCGCGAAATAAACCGCAACCGATAGCAACGCCAGACCCGCAACCAACATACCCGTCACAGCGCCCGAGCGGAACGCCAACGAGAGGCCAGCCGCAAGGCTTTCCGAAGCCGCTTGCGTGGTCCGCACATTGGCGCGAACCGAAACCAGCATGCCAACATAGCCCGCCGCTCCCGACAAAGTCGCGCCGACGATAAAGCCGATGGACACTTTTGCGCCAAGTAGGAAGTAAACCAAAATCGCGATAACGACACCAACCATGGCGATGGTGCGATATTGACGGTTCAAATAGGCACCAGCGCCTTCTTGAATAGCCGATGCAATTTCTTGCATCCGCTCATTGCCGGCATCTGCCTGCATAATGCTTCGGGCAGTCCAGATACCATATACAATGGCAAGCAGACCAGAACCGATGATAAGCCACATCAAGTTGCTCATATTATAACCTCTTCGTTTATGGGAATAGGCGGCACGAAATGCACCTGAACCTCCCCCTGATTAAGTGCGGCGAACATGCCAAATATCGTTCGGCAACGCAAGAAAAAGCATACAGATTCCGGCTTTTTGACCGATTATTTCGCAAAAATGTCAAAAATGACGGTAACCGCGCGTCGCCAGCGCTATCTCGGCGCCATTTGGCGCGCGTAAAACCGCCGATGGCTGGCCCGAAATTGTTGCACGCACGCGGCCTATCTTGGTCACTTGGGTTTGTGTGCCCTGCCCCAGCGCTGTTAGCGCCGCCTCGGTTTCGGGCGGGGCGGTGAAAGCGATTTGTAAATCATCGCCCCCGCCAAGCAGGTTTTCCAGCTGACCGCCCGCCGCTAAATAGGCCTGCCCCGCCTCAGAATAGGGAATATCAGCCGCGTCAATCTCCATGCCAACCGCGCTTGCGGCGCATAAATGGTCTAAATCAGCCATTAGCCCATCCGAAACATCCAACGCACTGGTGGCGATATCGCGCAGTTTTTGGCCAAAGGCTAAAGGCGGCTGCGGGTCGCTATAGGCGAGCTGGGCGTCCGCAAAGCTATTCGGCGCGCCCAAGACATGCTGCAAGCCCAGCCAGCCATCGCCAAGAACACCCGTGACATAGACATCATCGCCGATTTGCGCGCCCTTCCGGGTCAGCATTTTTTGATGCGGCACCCAGCCATGCACGGTCAAAGATAAAAAACCCGTGGGCGCACGAACCGTATCGCCGCCCCAAAGCTCAAGCGCCCACGCCTGCAAACCGCGGCCAAAAGCCGTTATCAGCTGACCAATATAAGCCTCGTCCCAAGCCTCGCTGAGACCCAAGCTCAATGTGCAGCCCGCGGGCGCAGCGCCTTTGGCGGCAAGGTCGGAGATATTGCAGGCCAAGGCGCGATTGGCCACCAAACTGGCCTCGGCTTGGACTGGAAAATGCACCCCCGAAACCAAAGCATCGCTGCTGATGACCATATCCATGCCGGGGGGTGGCGCGACAAGCGCGGCATCATCTTGCAAGCCTAGAGCGCTCGGGTTTTGGGCCAAAGGCGCCAATAGCGCGCGTATCATTTCAAATTCGCCTCCCAGATTTTTGGAAACCGAATTATATGGAGGCTTATCTGTCATCTAAAACCCGCGGCTAGAATTTACTTATGTCGCCGCTCGCGACGTCTTTGCCCACGCGGTCGAGCAAGGCGTTGGCCATGCCGCCTTCGGCGCTATCGAAAAACGAATGGGCGATATCGGCATATTGCGACACCGCCACTTTGGCGGGCACATGGTCTGCGTTGAGGAGCTCTTGCACGCCGCAGCGCAAAATCGCCCGCAAAGTGCTGTCCAAACGACCCAAGCGCCAGTTCTCGGCGAGGCGTTTATCGATGGTGCGATCAATCAAAGTTTGATGGTCCATCACGCCGCGCAGCAAAAACTCGAAATGCACCGGGTCGGCGGCTGGCAGGTCTACGTCATCGAGCTTTGCCTCGAGGCGGTGCTCGCTGAATTCGCGAATAATCACTTCCAAGGGCGTACGGGCGATATCCATTTGATACAAAGCCTGCACGGCGAGGAGTCGGGCGCTCGATCGCGCGTCATAAGTATCACCAGTCATAGACAGGGTTTACTCTTAAAGCCACTGACGACGCAAGTCCCGTAACGCAAGCATCGCTTTTGCCGCACCACCGCCCTTATCTTTGTCGGATATTTTGCACCGCGCCCAAGCTTGCGCTTCATCTTCTACCGTCTGAATGCCATTGCCAATCGACAGGTCTTGTTTAATGCCCAGCTCCATCAGCCCGCGCGCGCTCTCGCCGCAAACAATATCGTAATGACTGGTCTCGCCACGAATGACCACGCCCAAAGCCACATAACCATCGTAAGCCCCCGAGGCCGCAGCATATTTAATCGCCACCGGTACTTCCAAAACGCCCGGCACGGCCACGCGCTCATAGTCCAAGCCAGCGGCCGCCAAAACAGCAATGGCGCCTTCGGCCAGCGCATCGGCCATATCTTCGTAAAACCGAGCTTCGACAATCAGAATTTTCTTCGACATAGGGTTATCTCCGCTTAAGCGTTAATCGGACGCTGGCCAACGATTTTCAAATCATAGCCTTCCAAAGCCACCACCGTGCGCGGCGTATCGGACAGCAATTCAATTTCATGCAAGCCCAAATCGGCCACAATTTGCGCGCCCACACCATAGTCGAGCAGACGCGTTGGCATCGGGTCGCCGCTGGTTTGCGGGTTCATACTATCGGTGAAAGGCGTTGGCGACGTATTGCGGATAATCACCACCACGCCGCGCCCTTCCGCATCAATAATATTGAGCGCATTTTCAAACACGCCCGCGCGCGGCATACCACTGCCAGCAATATCGGCCACCAAGTTCTCGGCATGAAACCGCGTCAGCACGGGCTCGGGCCCACTGATATCGCCTTTCACCAAAGCAATATGCTCTTCATTGGTCACCGTATTGAGATAGACATGGGCGGCCATTTCGCTGCCATTGGCCAATGTGAACACATCTTCATGGATGCGCTTCATCAAAGTATCTTTCTTGCGACGATAGGCAATGAGGTCGGCAATCGTGCCCAGTTTCAGCCCATGGAGTTGCGCGAATTGTACCAAATCTTGCAGTCGCGCCATGGTGCCATCATCATTCATAATCTCGCAAATCACGCCCGCCGGATAAAGCCCTGCCAAACGCGATAAATCGACCGAGGCTTCGGTATGGCCAGCCCGCATCAGCACGCCGCCATCGCGCGCCACCAAGGGAAACACATGGCCCGGCGAGACAATATCGGTCATCCCTTTGGTCGGGTCGATGGCCACCGAAATAGTTTGCGAGCGGTCATGCGCCGAAATCCCTGTGGTGATGCCCTCGCGCGCCTCAATGGACACGGTAAACGCCGTTTGATGTTGCGAGCGATTGTTTTGCGACATGAACTCGAGCCCCAGTTGGTCAGAGCGTTCGCTGGTCATCGTCAGGCAAATCAGGCCGCGGCCAAATTTGGCCATGAAATTAACCGCATCGGGTGTCGCCATTTGCGCGGGGATAATCAAATCCCCCTCGTTCTCGCGGTCTTCCGCGTCTACCAGAACAATCATTTTGCCGTTGCGGGCATCTTCGATAATTTCTTCCGGGGTTGAGATATATTGACTAAATTCGCTCATGACGAAGCTCCTAATTGTTCTTCTGCTTGCTTCAGGCGCGCAACATAGCGTGCCAGAACATCAATCTCTAGATTGATAATATCCCCCACTTTAGACAGTCCCCATGTGGTGACTTGTTGGGTATGCGGAATAAGATTAATGCCGAAGGTGAGCCCCTCGACTTCATTTACCGTCAGCGAGGTGCCATCTAAAGTCACCGAGCCTTTCGGCGCAATAAACGGCATTAACGCGCGCGTGGTTTCAAACGTATAGCGCTGGCTGTCGCCCTCTGGCGTAATCGAGTGAATGCGTGCCAACCCATCGACATGACCCGACACAATATGTCCGCCCAGCTCATCGCCCATTTTCAAGGCGCGCTCAAGGTTGAGCTTCGTGCCCACTTGCCATGTGCCCGCCGAGGTAACATCCAGCGTTTCTTTCGACGCTTCCACATCGAACCAATGGCCCGCTGCATCGCTGCCTTTTTCGATAACCGTCAGGCACACGCCGGAATGGGCAATCGAAGCGCCCATCGCAATATCGTCTGGCGCATAGGCGGTCTGCACCCGAAAGCGCGTGTCTCCGGCCTGCGTAATTTCGATAATCGTGCCAATATCGGTAATAATTCCAGTAAACATTAGGCCGAAGCTCCTTCTTGCCAATTCGCATGACGGGTATAATGGATATAGGTGTCTTGTCCAAATTGTTGCGTGTCGCCCTCGCTAAACTGGGTTAAGTCCAACCCTTCGGGCGACATGAGAGTGGATATATCGCTTTTTCCGCCCAAGTCGACTGGTTTGGACGAAATAAACACAGCCACTTCATCGAGGCAGCGCGCTTGCGCAAATGCCAGCGCCAGCTTGGGCCCGCATTCCAGCAACACGCGGGTGATGCCGCGCGCCGCTAAATCGGCCAGAACCGCTTCTGGCGTAAGCTGTTTCAGCACGCATGTCTCGCCCGCGAAATCGCTATCGGTCTGCGTGTAAAGCAACACGGCCTCGTGTTTGGCGCGTTGGGCTAATTTGCACTTGGGCGATATTTTTCCGCCGCGGCTCATCATAACAGGCAGGGGTGAGGCGTCGGCCAGACCTGGCAAACGACAATCCAACGAAGGGTCATCGGCTGCTAAAGTGCCTGCGCCGGTGATAATCGCATCGTGCTGGGCGCGCAACATATGCCCTTTTTGGCGCGCCAAAACGCCAGTAATCCAGGGCGATTGACCTTCGGGCGTGCGCATAAACCCATCGGCGCTGATCGCTATTTTGAGGGTCACCATCGCCCGCTTGTCAGACTGGCTCAACAAAAAGCCACGCTGGTCCGTCTCGGCTTGGGCGGCGCATAAACCGGTTTCGACTTGTATACCTGCCGCCGCCAACATGGCCGCGCCAGCGCCATTGACCCGCGCGTCGGGGTCGCCAATGGCATATACCACACGCGCGATACCCGCCTCTATCAGGGCTTGCGCGCAAGGCGGTGTTTTGCCCGTATGGGCGCAGGGCTCGAGCGTCACATAGGCAGTGCCGCCGCGCGCGCGTTTGCCCGCTTCGGCCAAGGCCACGGTTTCAGCATGCGGACGGCCCGTGTTTTGCGTCCAGCCTGTGCCCACCACATGGCCTGCCGCATCCACCACCACACAGCCGACGGCCGGATTGGGCGCCACTTGGCCCCAGCCAAAGCGGGCGAGGCGAAGCGCCTGCTGCATAAAATGGATATCTTGTGTCGTCACCGCTGCCTCTTAACCGAGGAAGCTAGAGGTCGCCATCCGGCAGGCCCGACATTTCCCCGAGGAATTCTTCAAAATCTTTGGCTTCGCGGAAGTTTCGATACACCGAAGCAAACCGCACATAAGCCACTTGATCGAGCGCGAATAGACCTTCCATCACCAACTCACCAACCATTTTAGCCGGGATTTCCGTCTCGCCTAGGTTCTCTAGACGCCGCACAATCCCAGAAACCATACGCTCAATTCGTTCGGCCTCAACGGGGCGTTTTCGCAGAGCGATTTGCACAGACCGCATAAGCTTATCGCGCTCAAATGGCACTTTTCGCCCAGTGTTTTTGACAATGGTCAGCTCGCGCAATTGAATGCGCTCAAAAGTGGTAAAGCGCCCCCCACAATCGGCACAGACACGGCGCCGCCGAATGACCGAATTATCTTCCGTCGGACGGCTGTCTTTGACTTGTGTGTCCGCGTTCATGCAATAGGGACAACGCATAGGGGGTTCCTCTAGGTTTGCGCTTTAGTAAATCGGGAAGCGGGCGCATAGAGCTTCGACTTCCGCCCGCACCGCCTGCTCTTCTTCCGGAGCCGCTTCGCCGCCATTGGCCGCCACGGCTTCCAGAACCCGCGCGATTAAATCGCCCACCAATTTAAATTCAGCCACGCCAAAACCGCGCGTCGTGCCCGCCGGCGTGCCAAGGCGCACCCCCGAGGTGATCGCAGGCGGTTGCGGGTCAAACGGAATGCCGTTTTTATTGCAGGTAATAAACGCCCGCTCCATGGCTTCTTCGGCCACATTGCCGGTTAAACCTTTGGGGCGCAAATCAACCAGCACCAGATGATTGTCTGTGCCGCCCGAAACAATATCAAAACCATGGCTCATCAGACTGTCGGCCAGCGCTTTGGCATTGGCCACCACTTGCTGAATATACAGCTTAAAGTCGGGCTCCAGCGCTTCGCCGAAAGCCACCGCTTTGGCGGCAATCACATGCATCAAAGGCCCGCCTTGGATGCCCGGGAAAATTGCCGAGTTAAACTTTTTGCCCAGCGCTTCATCATTGGTCAAAATCAGGCCGCCACGTGGTCCGCGCAAGGTTTTATGCGTGGTGGTGGTCACCGCATGGGCATGAGCCAAGGGGCTCGGATGCGCCCCGCCCGCCACGAGGCCAGAAATATGCGCCATATCAACCAGTAAATAAGCCCCGACGCTATCGGCAATCTCGCGGAAGCGTTTGAAATCAATGACTCGCGGATAGGCCGAGCCACCAGCAATAATCAGCTGCGGCTTATGTTCTTCGGCCAAGGCCGCGACTTCGTCATAATCGATAAGATGGTTGTCTTCGCGCACGCCATATTGCACCGCATTGAACCATTTACCCGATTGATTGGGCTTGGCGCCATGGGTCAAGTGACCGCCTGCGGCCAAGCTCATGCCCAAAATCGTATCGCCGGGTTTAATTAGCGCTTGCATGACCGCTTGGTTGGCTTGCGAGCCCGAGTTCGGCTGTACATTGGCGTAAGCGCAATCATAGAGTTTTTTCACCCGCTCGATGGCCAGCGCTTCGGCGATGTCGACATGTTCGCAACCGCCATAATACCGCCGTCCTGGATAGCCCTCGGCATATTTATTGGTCAGCACAGAGCCTTGCGTTTCCAACACTGCGCGCGAGGCAATATTTTCCGACGCAATCAATTCGATTTGGCTTCTCTGGCGCCCCATTTCCAGGCCGATGACTTTGGCAATGGCCGGGTCGCTGGTGGCGACATCTTGCGAGAAAAAAGGATTATCTGTGACTTCAATTTTGCTGGATTCCGACATCTGTCTTCCTCTTTCGTAACGGGGCTGCATGACACTCTCGATGCGACTGATGTAGCACAATCGACAAAGCGAACCAACACGCGAGAGGGGCCATCTCGCCGCAGTCTTATGTCGCGCACAAGTTCTGTCCAAAAATCAGAGGTTTACTGGCCAGCGCCCCACAGATTGCGGCTCACCAAAACGCTTTTCAGCAGCGCGCAGTCATCGGTCATCAGGCCATCGACGCCCATATCGAGCAATTCATGCATGGTTGATTCGCAATTAATCGTCCAAACATGCACCTGCAATCCGCATTTATGGGCATAGGCCACAGAGGCTTTGGTGACCATGGGCACGCCCGCTTGCCGCACCGGCAATTGCGCCGCCCCTGCCGTGAACGACACCCGCCGCCCCACCAGCGCCGCCGTGCGAAACCGCAACGCGCCTTTGGGCCCTAAGCTATGGCAGACTTTGCCCAAGCGCCGCACTATTTTTTCAATTCGGCCATCGGAAAACGAGCCGATGCAAATGCGCTCATGGGTTTGCATCTGTTGCACCAAATCGCACAGCGGTTCGACCACCGGCCAAGCTTTCGCATCAATGTTAAATTTAGCATTGGGAAACGCGTCGAATAAATCGGCCATGCGCGGGATGGCATGGCCGCCCTCGACGCGCAGCTTATCGATTTGGCTGGCGGTCAGCGTGCTAATGGCCACGGGTTCGCCGACCATGCGCTGCAAGTCATCATCATGAAACGCATAGACCACGCCATCGGTAGAGGCATGAACATCGGTTTCTAAATAGGTGTAGCCTTGGTCAACCGCATCTTGAAACGCCGCCAGAGTGTTTTCGGGCGCGCGCCGGTCGCCACCGCGATGCGCAAAGGCCAAAACGCCGTCATGCTCTAGATAGGCATAGTCCGCTTTGGGCCGCATAAGACACCTCCTACAAATTTACTGACAGCACACAGAATTCAGATTAGGCTCCTAGCATGATGATAGAAATGATTACTGCAAGTCCCTTTTTGATGGGCGCCGCGACGATAGTTGTAATGCTGACTTGCGTTTGGGTGGCCAGCCTCGTGCTTCGAGATGCTGGTATTATTGATATGTTTTGGGGCTTGGGCTATGCGCTCATCGCCCTGACGACGCTACTGTCGAGCGAGAATTTAAGCCCGCTGGCTGTGGCCACGGGGCTTGCCGTGATGGCTTGGGGGGTGCGTCTGTTCACCCATTTGCTGATCCGTTGGCGCAAAGAACCAGAAGAAGATTACCGCTATCAAAACATGCGCAAGAAACATGGCGACCATTTTTGGTGGCGCAGTATTTTCACGGTATTTTTATTCCAAGGCCTGCTGATGTGGCTGGTTTCCATGCCCTTCATGGCGGCATTTTATTTTGCTGGCCCCGCCGCTTTGCCCGGACTGACAATTGTGTTTTTGGTCCTTGCGCTGGGCGGGCTTTACATGGAAACCATGGCCGATATTCAGCTGACCCAATTTCGCGCCACGGCCAAAAAAGGCGAACTGCTGGATAGCGGCTGGTGGAAACGCACGCGCCATCCAAATTACTTTGGCGACGCGCTATTTTGGTGGGGCATTTATGGCGCCGTTGTGGCGGCCACGCCAGAAGCCATTTGGACGATTTTTGCGCCGCTGACGATGAACTATCTTTTGGTCAAAGTGTCGGGCGCAGATTTGCTCGAATATCGTTTGAAAAAGAAACCGGGCTACACCGACTATATGCAGCGCACCAATCGCTTCGTGCCAAAAATATTCGGCTAGAAATCCCCGCGTAACATTTTAATAATGCCAGAGAAGTCGAGCTCGCCCTCGCCTTTCTCTGCCATTTGCGAATATAGCTGCATGGCGCGTTGGCCCATGGGGGTTTCGCACTCGGCACTGCTCGAGGCCTCTTGCGCCAGCCCTAAATCTTTTAACATCATGGCCGCTGCAAAGCCTGCTTTATAATCATGATTGGCCGGGCTCGTCGGCACCGGGCCGGGCACCGGACAATAGCTGGTCATCGACCAGCATTGGCCAGAGGCGGTGGCGGAAATATCAAACAAGGTTTGCGCATCGAGCCCCAGTTTCTCGCCCAACATAAAAGCCTCTGCCGTGCCGACCATGGAAATGCCCAGCAGCATATTATTGCAAATTTTCGCTACTTGCCCATTGCCGGGACCGCCCGCGTGGAAAATGTTTTTTCCCATTATTTCCAAATAGGGTTTGGCCCCCGCAAAGCCCTCTGGCGCACCGCCCACCATGAAAGTCAGCGTGCCCGCACTGGCACCGCCCACGCCGCCCGAAACAGGCGCATCGACCATGGTGAATCCAGCCTGCGCGGCGGCGGCAGAGGTTTTACGCGCCGTATCGACGTCAATCGTCGAGCTGTCGATCAGCAGCGTGCCCGCCTTGGCATGAGCCAGAACCCCCGTTTCCGCCAAATAGACGCTCTCGACATGTTTGCCCGCGGGCAACATGGATACCACGACATCGGCATGGGCGACCGCTTGTTCAATGGTCTCGGCCGCCGAGCCGCCCGCGGCCACTAAAGCGGCTTTCGCGTCGGCCGATAAATCAAAGCCCGTGACGCTATGGTTGGCGGTGAGATTAATGGCCATGGGAAGCCCCATATTGCCCAGCCCGATAAATCCGATAGTGCTCATAGTCTTTTCCTTATTTTAAAACTGCAATTCATCCTCGCCCAGAGGCGCAAAAATAGCGTCTATTTGTTGCGCTGTAACCGCCTCATGGGTGGCCGGCGACCAGACGGGCGCGCCGGTTTTTTCAATAATCGTGGCCCGCACGCCCTCGTAAAAATCAGGCAAAGCCATCATGCGCGTGACGGCGCGCATTTCCATACGAAGACAGGCCTCGAAATCGGCATGGCGCCCTTCGCGCATTTGGCGCAAAGCCACCGCCGCGCTGATCGGCGATTTGGCGCGCACAGCTTCGCTTTGTTTGTTTGCCCATGGGCTGGCATCGGCGTCGAGTGCCGCCAAAATTTCCACCACGCTCTGGCCTTGAAACAAGCGGTCGATATCGCCTTGTTGTTCTGGCAAAGACAGACCCTCCGGAGCTTGATGGTGCGCGTCCAAAATAGCTTTCACGTCGCCGCCCTCGGCCAAATTGGCTTTCAGGTTTTCCAACCCCTCGGAAGCCATATAATGCGTCGCCACGCCGGCCGCGAAAGCATCGCCGCCGCGCAAGCGCGCGCCCGTGAGCACCAACCAAGCGCCGGTCTCGCCGGCTAAACGCGGCAGAAAATACGTACCCCCTACGTCTGGCAATAGGCCGATGCCGCTTTCCGGCATGGCAAATAACGTGCGCGGCGTCGCCACCCGATAGCGCCCATGCACCGAAACCCCCACGCCGCCGCCCATGGTAATGCCATCGATGAGCGCAATATAGGGTTTGGGAAAATGCTTAATTCTATGGTTGAGCTGATATTCCTCGCGGTAAAATCCGGTCGCCTCGGGTGCGCCCGATTTTCCCCAATCGTGCAAGGCGCGAATATCGCCGCCCGCGCAAAAACCTTTTTCGCCCGCCCCTTCGATGACGATGTTTTCAATCGCCTCGTCTTGCGCCCAGGCGGCCAATACGGGGCTTATCTCGCGCACCATGGTTAAGGTGAGCGCATTCAACGCCTCGGGCCGATTGAGCGTGATGAGGCCGCTTTTGCCGCGCGTTTCAAAAATAACTTCAGGGGTCATAGGTCTACTTTAAAATATCGCGCGCAATGATAACGCGCATGATTTCATTGGTGCCTTCGAGGATTTGATGAACCCGCAAATCGCGCACCATGCGTTCAATTTCATAGTCAGCCAAATAGCCATAACCGCCATGAATTTGCAGCGCTTCATTGGCCACTTGAAAGCAGCTATCGGTGACAAAACGTTTGGCCATGGCTGACTTGCGGGTTTTGCTCGGGTCGCCCGCATCGAGGTTTTTGGCCGCGTGATAGAGCATCAGACGCGCCGCCTCTAGGTCGGTGGCCATGTCGGCCAGTTTAAATTGAATGGCTTGAAACTCGGCAATCGAGTGGCCAAATTGCTCGCGGTCTTTGGCATAGTCCACTGCCTTTTCATAAGCGCTTTGCGCCGTGCCGAGCGAACAAGCAGCGATGTTGAGGCGGCCGCCGTCTAGCCCCATCATGGCGAATTTAAAGCCCTCGCCCTCTTCGCCAATGCGGTTTTCAACTGGCACGCGGCAATCTTCGAAAATCACTTGCGCGGTCGGCTGACTGTGCCAGCCCATTTTCTTTTCATTGGCACCGAAGGAAAGCCCGGGCGTGTCTTTTTCGATAATAAAACACGAAACCCCTTTGGGGCCATCGTCGCCTGTGCGCACCATGGCCACATAGATATCCGAAACCCCAGCGCCCGAGATAAACGCCTTAGAGCCGTTCAAGATATAGTCATCGCCATCGCGCACGGCGCGGCTGCGCATGGCGCCCGCATCGGAGCCAGAGCCCGGCTCGGTGAGGCAATAGCTGGCAATTTTTTCCATGGAGGTCAGCTGCGGCACATATTTGGCGCGCTGCGCTTCATTGCCGAAACTATCGACCATCCAGCTGGCCATATTGTGAATGGTCATAAAGGCCGCCGTGGAGGTGCAGCCGCCCGATAGCGCTTCGAAAATCAGCGCCGCTTCAAAGCGCGATAAGCCAGAGCCGCCGTGTTCTTCTTGTAAATAAATGCCCGCAAAACCAAGCTGCGCCATCTCGCGCAATGTATCGACGGGGAAATGTTTTTCTTCGTCCCATTGTTTGGCAAAGGGCGCCAATTGTTCAGCGGCAAATCCGCGTGCCATATCTTGAATCGCAATTTGCTGTTCGTCCAACATGTTTTCCCTCCCACACAGACTGACGTTATGCCGCTTTTTATAAGCTGACACAAGATAAGGCTAATCTTGCTCCAAGGCTATAGTCAGGCTATGTAAAGAAACACAAGTTCGAAGGGCCCGCTTATGACACAACGCCAATTTCCCGCCACCCGCATGCGCCGTTTGCGCCAAGCCGATTGGTCGCGCCGTTTGGTCGGTGAAACCAGCCTCAGCGTGGCGGATTTAATTTGGCCGATTTTCATCATCGAAGGCGAACAGGAAACACAAGCCGTGGCCTCTATGCCCGGTGTTTTGCGGATGAGCATTGACCTTGCGGTCGATGCCGCCAAACAGGCCGCCAGTCTTGGTATTCCGGTCATTGCGCTGTTCCCCAACACCCCGGCCAGCGCGCGCACCGACGACGGCCATGAGGCCTTAAACCCCGACAATTTAGTCTGCCGTGCGACGCGCGCCATTAAAGACGCCGTGCCTGAAATTGGCATTTTATGCGACGTCGCCCTCGACCCCTATACCGACCACGGCCATGACGGCTTGTTGGACGGAGAGACAATTTTAAACGATGCCACCGTCGATATTTTGGTGGGCCAAACGCTCAACCAAGTGGCGGCCGGCTGCGATATCATCGCGCCGTCGGACATGATGGACGGACGCATTGGCGCCATCCGCCGCGAGTTAGAATCAAGCGGCCATCAGAACACACTGATTATGGCCTATAGCGCCAAATATGCGTCGGCGTTTTACGGGCCGTTTCGCGAGGCCGTCGGCTCAGGCGACCGCCTGAAGGGCGACAAGAAAACCTATCAAATGGACCCCGCCAATGCGCAAGAAGCCATGCAAGAGATTGCCCTCGATATTTCCGAGGGCGCCGATATGGTGATGGTCAAACCGGGGATGCCCTATCTCGATATTGTGGCGGCGTGCAAAAAACAATTCGCCGTGCCGACCTTTGCCTATCAAGTGTCTGGCGAATACGCCATGTTGGCGGGCGCCATCGAGCGCGATTGGCTCGACCGCGATCGGGTTATTTTGGAAAGCCTGATGTCGTTTAAACGCGCGGGCGCCGATGGCGTGCTGAGCTATTTCGCCTTTGAGGCCGCCAAATTGCTGAACGATTAAAACCGCCTTATCACCCCCAAGCTTATCTGCTTTGGCAGGCCCGCTTGTTTTTCTAAGCGCAGCCCAAATTGATGGCGGTCGGTGACCCGCAAAATCGCCATTTCAAACGGGCGTTGCGGCGCTTGCATGGAAAACGGTTTATCGCGAAACAAAACACCGCCGCCCGCCACCCGCTTATAGGGCAGAGATAATTGCAGCTCTCCAGTTTCAAAATACGTGGGCTGGCGAAGCAAAAAGCGCAATGACGCGCGCTCCCAAGCCAAGCTCAACGAAGTCGCCACCGCCCGCGTGCTGCCCATCAACAAACTATCGCGCGCGCCGTGCAATTGACTGAGGCTCAAATGCGCATCGAGGCGCAGAATATTTTGACCAAAAGCTATTTTGCGATGCAGCGAAAACAAACCGCTAAAGGCGGGGCCAAATTTCAACCCCCCCTCACCCGCTGACGCCAGCAAACTCTCTTGCTCGGCAACCCAAGCGAGCTGGAGATGCCCTGCCTGATGGGCCAAGGGGCGCCGAGCCGCAAAGCCAATGGCAGAGGGCGCAGGCCGACCTTTCTCGCGCGATGGCTGCCAAGGCAAAACCTGCCAGGAGGCCGACGAGACGATATCGCCATTCGGGGCCATGAGACGGGCCAGAAAAGGATGTTGAGCCGGCTCTGCGCTGGCCGCTTGTGGGGGCAACCAGCGCGCTGCTGTCATTTGTGAGAGCGCCGATTGGGGGCTGACAAGCGAGGTTTCAAACGGCGTATCCAAAGCGTCGATAATGATGATCTTTTCTTGCCGCAAGCGATCCAACATCTCGCGCGGCAAATCGCCATCGGTGATTTTGGTTTCCGAAGGCCCCGCCACCCCACCGGCAGGCAGCGGAATATGCGTCTCCCCATAGGGCGCCAAAGCGGCTTGGACATCCACCAGCCCTTGGCCGTAAATCGACGCATCGGCATAAATGCCTGTCTTATTTGCTGTGCCCAAAAGGCGCGCCGTATATTCGGGCAAACTGAGTTGGTCGCCATAGGCCTGCATCATCAGCGCCAGCACGCCGGAGACAAATGGTGCGGCATAGCTGGTGCCATAGCCAAAGCGGTATCCGCCGCCGGCGCGCGCGACACGCGTATATGCGCTGGCACCGGCGGCGACCCCGCCCGGGGCTGCAAGACAATGATTGCGGGCCGCGCCGCAACGATTGGTTTGGCGACCTATCGTGCCATCGCCATCCAGCGCGGCAACGGCAATGGCATAGCCCGCAAGCTCTGGAAAGATAATCGGCCAAGCGGCAGAAACAGAAACTTGCGCCGCGGCTTCATTGCCCGCCGCCCAAACATGTATGGCCTTGCCCTGCCGCATCTGGGTCAAAAAATTGCCATAGCTTTGGCGCAGGAAAGCCCGTTGGCTGTCGATAAGGTCTGGGTTTAGCGTGCTATTATACCCCCAACTCTGGTTGATAATGCGCGCGCCGACCCCCTCCAAGGCCTTGGTGGCTTTGGTCAAAACCGTGTCATGAATGGTTAAAAAGCCATCCTCCAAGTGCAAGCTCCACATGGCGGGATTGGCGTCAAAAGCCACGCCGTGCATACCGCTGCCATGGCCGCGCGCGCCCAAAGCAACCGAGGCCACGGCGGTGCCATGTTTCAACTGCGCTTGATTGGCACTCTCCAGCCCCGAGCGGTCGTTCAGCGCGATGGTTTTATCGCTGAACTCAGAATGCGTCGCGTCCAACCCGGTATCGATAAAGCCGATGGTGATGCCTTGGCCGGTGATGGCCTTGGCGTAAGCATAATCGGCATGAAGCGTCGCCAGACCCGCCTGCCCTTGATACTCAGAATGTGCCGCCCAAACCGATCTATCGGTTTGCCAGCCAACGGGCACGGCAGGCAGATGCACTTCCACGTCGCTGGCGGCGGGCGGCTCTGGCACGCTGGCGCCTGCGGGTTTTGATTTGCCGCCGCCACAGGCCGCCAAAGCCAGCAGCAAGGGCACGGCCCCCGCCAACAAAAGCCCCCGAAATTGGCGCTCGTATCGAACCGCCACTGACGCCGAACATGACGCCGAAGCTGACCGCGACCATGACTGCGACCATGACCGCGGCCAAAGGGGAATTGATTTAGCTGTTTTTGAGCCCGCTTGAGCTTTGGTTTTACGCACGAATATGTCTAACTTCTATCCAGAAGTCATGGTCCCATCGTCTAATTTAACGATAAGAAGGACACACAAAAACTGTTTTGTTAGAAATTTTATTCTTTTATTTAATTTATTTACTTAAAGAGATTGTAATCTCTTTAGCAGACTAGAGGTATCCCACCGCCCACCGTCCATGGTTTGCAGCTCTTCATAATAGCTCTTCACCAGCTCGGTGACCGGCAAAGGCGCGCCATTGCGGGCCGCTTCGTCGAGGCAGATGGTTAAATCTTTGACCATCCAATCGACGGCGAAACCAAAGTCATAGGCGCCGTCTATCATCGTCTCATAGCGATTTTCCATCTGCCAGCTTTGCGCTGCGCCTTTGGAAATCGTCTCGATGACCGCGCGGCCGTCAAGCCCTGCTTTTTCGGCAAAATTCAACCCTTCCGCCAGACCTTGCACCAGGCCGCCGATGCAAATTTGATTGACCATTTTGGTCAATTGTCCAGCCCCCGCAGGCCCCAATAATTTACTGGCGCGGGCAAAATGCGCCAGTATCGGTTCGGCTTTGGCAAATGTTTCTGGCGCGCCGCCAACCATAACCGTAAGCGCGCCGTTCACCGCGCCCGCCTCGCCGCCAGATACGGGGGCGTCTAACATAGCGTTGTTTTGGGCCAAACAGGCGGCGGATATCTCGCGCGCAACTTCGGCCGATGTGGTGGTGTGGTCGATTAAAACCGCGCCGGGTTTCAAGCCCGCCAAAACCCCATCTTCGCCCAATACTACCGCGCGCAAATCATCGTCATTGCCGACGCAGGTGAAAACAAAATCAGCCCCTTGTGCCGCCGCGCGTGGGCTATCGGCTTTTTGCCCGTCATAGGCCGCGCACCAGCTATCGGCTTTGGCACGATTGCGGTTGAAAACCGTGACCCGCAGGCCCGCTTTCGCCAAATGCCCCGCCATGGGAAACCCCATGACGCCCAATCCGATAAACGCGCATTTGGTCATGCGCCATCTCCCAATAATTGCCGATAGCCGCCGCGGAAATAAACCAGCGGGTCGCGCGCTTGATCGCACGCCCAAGCTTCTTCAATGGCGCCCAGAAAAACCACATGGTCGCCCGCCTCAATGGTTTGGTGCAGGCGGCAATCGAATTGCGCCAAAGCGCCGTTCACAAAAATACCGCCCGAGGCACTGGCCGTCCATTCGTCGGCTTGAAAAAGATGCTCGCCCGGCATGGCCATGCGATTGGACAGCTCGGTTTGGTCGGCCGCCAGAATGTTGACGCTAAATCTGTCGGCATCGGTGATGGGCGCAAATAATTGGCTGTCTTTGGCCAAACACCAAGACAAAAGCGCGGGCTCTAACGACACGGAAGCGAAACTATTAATGGTCAGACCCACAGCTTTTTGGTTCGCGTCATGCACCCCAATCAGCGCGACGCCCGTGCCAAAATTACCGAAGGCCTGGCGCAAAGCTTTTTGCTGTAACATTTCAGACGACATAAAAACTCCAATAGAAGGCAGTGTTGGCAGAAAACCCCACCGATTTAAAGTCTTATGCCCCATTAAGTCGTGCAAATCTATAGTTCGGTGCCTAGAGAAAACCGCGAATAAGCGCTAGGATGCCTGCGATGATAGACCAATTTCATATGTGGGCCAGTTTTCTGGTCATTTTTTTCGCGATGGCGGCCTATGCCACCGAACGCATTTCCATAGAGATTACCTCTCTTTTGGTGCTTGTCGCGCTGCTGCTCTTATTCAGCCTCATCCCCTATCTCGACGCCGAGGGCACGCGGCTGCTCGACAGTGGCGATATTTTGGCAGGCTTTGGCAATCCGGCGCTGATTACCATCATGGCGCTTTTGGTTATGGCGCAAGGCTTGTTTCAATCTGGGGCGCTGGAGAGAATTATCGAGCAGGCTTCGCGGCGCGCCACACGGCGTGCCGATATTGCCATTATCGTGCTTCTTATCGGCGCCATGCTGTCTTCCGCTTTTCTCAATAATACGCCTGTGGTGCTGATGACCATCCCGATTTTAGTGGCCATGGCGGCGCGCGCCAATATGAAGGCGGGGCCCTATATGATGAGCTTGAGCTTCATCACAATCTTGGGCGGCATGTTGACGCTCATCGGCTCGTCAACCAATTTGCTGGTCGCCGATACGGCTGCCCGTTTCGGCATGCAGCCCTTACAGTTTTTCGACCAAACCCTGCCCGGTTTGGTGATGATGGCGGTCGGCAGCCTTTATGTTTTATTCGTCCTGCCGCGTGTTTTGGGCGTGCGCGACGACGGCGAAGCCAAACAAGACACAGACTCGGGTCGGCAATTCATCATCGAACTTCGCTTGCGCCAAGGCGACCCTCTGGTGGGCGCCGAAATGGCGGCTGGGTTTTTGCCCGCGCTGTCTGGCATGACCTTGCAAATCGTTGAAACCGGCAGTCAAAAACTCTTGCCGCCGTTTGATGACCATACTTTGAAAGCGGGCGACACATTGTTTATTGCTGCCACCCGCCGCGAAATTGGCGATGCGCTGGCCCTCAAAGAACATCCCTTGCGCCAGCATTTGCTGCGCCAAGTTCCCGGTGCGGAAGACGGCGACGAAGATTTAATGCTCGCCGAATTGGTCATCGCGCCGGGCTCGCGCATCACTGGCCGAGCCATTGGGCAAACCGGTTTCACCCATACCACCGATTGTTTGATTATCGGGCTGCAAAGACGCTCGCGCATGTTGCGCCATGAAATGAGCGATGTGCGTCTGGTGGCGGGCGATGTGCTTTTGGTCATGGGGCAGCAAAGCGCCATCGAAGGCCTGCGCCATAATCGCGATACGCTGTTGCTGCAATGGTCGGCTCGCGAGCTGCCTCGGTTTGAAAAAGCTGGCCTCGCCCGTTTGATTTTTATCGCCACCGTATTGGCCGCGGTATTTAACGTCGTGCCGATTGTCGTGGCCGCTTTGGTGGGCGCGGTGGCTATGGTGATGAGCGGCGTTTTAAATGTACGCCAAGCCACACGCGGCTTTGATTTGCGCATTTACGTGGTGGTCACCGCCGCGCTGGCCATGGCGCAGGCGATGCTGGTGACGGGCGGTGCTGGGTTTGTGGCCGATCATTTTCTGGCGCTCTTTGAGGGGGCCGCGCCGGCTGTCATTCTTTCGGCGTTCTTTTTATTATGTGCCGTCATCACCAATATTTTGTCCAATAATGCCACGGCGGTTTTATTTACGCCTTTGGCCATCAGCCTATCGACCACGTTAAACGTCGACCCAATGGCGTTTATTCTGGCGGTTATTTTCGCGGCCAATTGCAGTTTCGCAACGCCGATTGCCTATCAAACCAACCTTTTGGTTATGACGCCGGGCAATTTCCGCTTCACCGATTTCATGCGCGCGGGCATTCCGTTGATTGTCCTTTTATGGCTTACCTACTCGCTATTTGCGCCTTGGTATTTTGGCCTTTAGAGGGGAGGAGAGATGAAACAATCTAGCGACCTGCCCTCGTTTTTCATCACCGAGCCGATGCCCTGCCCCTATTTGGACGGGCAGATGGAGCGCAAGCTGTTCACCCATTTAGCGGGCGAGCGCGCGGATGAGATAAATAACAACCTGACGCACGCGGGCTTTCGCCGGAGCCAAAGCATTGCCTATCGGCCGGCCTGCGATGGCTGTTCGGCCTGTCGGTCGGTGCGAGTGAAAGCGAAACAATTTCGCGTGTCGAAAAATTTTCGCCGTGCCCGCAACCGCAATGAGGATTTAATCTCGCAAGATTGCCCGCCCGATGCGAGCCCCGAACAATACGACCTCTTGCGCCGCTACCTAGAAAGCCGCCATGCCGACGGCGGCATGAGCGATATGACGCCGATGGATTATATGGCCATGGTGGAGGAAACCTGCGTGCAAACCCATATCGTCGAATATCGCGACCCGCAAGGCACGTTGATTGCCTGTCTCTTGCGCGACACGATGAGCGATGGTCTATCGCTGGTCTATTCGTTTTTCGACCCGCATAGCGCGCGCCCCAGTTTGGGCAGTTTTCTCATTCTCGACCAAATCGCCACCGCTCAGGCGCGCCGATTGCCTTATGTTTATCTCGGCTATTTAATAGAAAATTGCTCAAAAATGTCTTACAAGAAACGCTTCACGCCGCTACAGGTTTTGGGCTCAACGGGGTGGCGAGACTATGCGGAAAAGGGGGAGTAGAAGAACATGTCGAAATTAGGTCGTCGTAAATTATTGGGTGGATTGCTCACAGGCACCGCTGCCGCCACGGTCGCGGCGCCAGCCTATGCGCAAGGCAAACGTCGTTTGAAAATGGTAACCACTTGGCCAAAAAACTTCCCCGGCCTTGGCACCGCGCCCGAAAACATCGCCAAACGGGTGCGCGAGATGACCGATGGGCAAATCGATATTAAAATTTACGCCGCCGGTGAATTGGTCGGCGCTTTCGATAGTTTCGACGCCGTCTCCACGGGCACGGCCGATATGTATAATGGCGCGGAATATTATTGGCAGGGCAAATCAACCGCCTTTAACTTTTTCACCGCCGTGCCTTTTGGCATGACCGCGCAAGAGCTGAACGCTTGGATTAATTTCGGGGGCGGACAGCAGCTGTGGCACGAGCTATCGGCCAAGTTTAATGTCATTGCCTTTCAATCGGCCAATACGGGCGTGCAAATGGGCGGCTGGTTTAACAAAGAGATTACCTCGCCGGAAGATTTTAAAGGGCTTAAAATTCGCATGCCGGGCCTCGGTGGCGAGGTTATGCGTCGGCTTGGCGCGGCGGCGGTTGCGCTGCCTGGCGGCGAGATTTTTCCGTCGATGAAAAGCGGCGCCATTGACGCCAGCGAATGGGTGGGCCCGTGGAATGATATGGCCTTTGGTTTCCATCAAGTGGCCAAATTTTACTATTGCCCGGGCTTTCACGAACCCGGCGCCGGGCTCTCGACGGGCGTGAACCTTGAGGTATGGAACTCGCTAAGCCCATCGCATCAAGCGATTTTGCGCTCTGCTTTTGCCGCCGAAAACGACCTGACGATGAGCGAGTATAATTATAAAAATGCCGCCGCGCTCGACACATTGGTCTCGAAACACAAAGTGCAAGTGCGCAGCTTCTCGCCAGAGATTATGAAAGCCATTAAAGCCACCTCCACCCAAGTGCTCGACGATGCGGCGGCCAAAGATGCGTTCACCGCCAAAGTTTACAAAAGCTTCAAAGCCTCGCTCGACAACTCCATGCGGTGGGGCGAGCTGAGCGAAGAAGCCTATATGAAATCGCGCCGCAGCGTTTAATCCGAGGAAACCATGACTGCCAATTGGAGGCTCGCTTTGGCGCAAATAAGCGCGTGGATTGATACGCTCAATCACAAAATCGGCCGCACCGCCGCTTGGCTGGCGCTGGCCATGGTGCTGGTGCAATTCAGTGTTGTGGTGCTGCGCTATGTGTTTGGCATTGGCTCCATTTTGCTGCAGGAATCGATCCTCTACATGCATGGCGTCTTATTCATGATGGCGGCGGCCGATACGTTTTTGCAAGACGCGCATGTGCGGGTCGATATTTTTTACGCGCAAGCGTCGCAAAAACGCAAAGCCCTCATCGATATGCTGGGCTGCCTCTGCCTGATTTTGCCTTTTTGCATTCTGCTTTTTGCCGTCTCGCTAGATTATGTCTCCCTTTCTTGGTCGGTGCGCGAAGGTTCGCGCGAGACCAGCGGCATTCAAGGGGTGTATCTTTTGAAATCGGTGATTTTAGTCTTCGCCGTGCAAATGGGATTGCAGGCGCTCTCCGGCATTTTTAAAAACGCCACGCTGGTTTTCGCTAAACCCAAGGCGGTGGGCCAATGATTCCGGCGCTCGACCTGATTATGTTTGCCACCACGTGTGCGCTGTTGATGGCGGGGTTTCCCGTCGCCTTTACGCTGGCGGGCGTGGCTTTGGCTTTTGGCTTTATCGGCCATTCGTTTGATGTTTTCGACATTAGTTTTTTCTACGCCCTGCCCCAACGCATCTTCGGAACCATGACCAATGAAGTGCTGATGGCGGTGCCGCTCTTTGTTTTCATGGGCACCATGCTGGAGCGCGCGCGCATCGCTGAAGATTTGCTGGAGAACATGAGCCGCCTGTTTGGCACTTTGCGCGGCGGCTTGGGCATTTCCGTCTCCATCGTGGGGGCGCTTTTGGCTGCCTCGACGGGCATTGTGGGTGCCACCGTGGTGACCATGGGTCTTTTGTCTCTGCCCACCATGTTAAAGCGCGGCTATGACCCGGCTTTGGCGGCGGGCTCTATCGCGGCGGCGGGCACTTTGGGGCAAATTATTCCGCCCTCTATCGTGTTGGTGCTGCTCGGCGATGTGATTGCCAATGCCTATCAAAAAGCGCAACTCGAACAGGGCATATTCTCGCCCGATACGGTTTCCGTCGGCGAATTATTCGCTGGCTCCTTGCTGCCCGGTCTGGTTTTGGTCAGCCTTTATATTGTCTATCAACTCGGTGTTGCCTATCTGCAACCCCATAAGGCGCCGCGCGCCGAGCCCGAAGGCGACATCGAATGGGGCGCTCTTTTGCAAGCGCTCTTGCCGCCGATATTCCTTATCATTGGTGTCTTGGGCTCGATTTTGGGCGGCATTGCCACGCCGACAGAAGCTGCCTCCGTGGGTGCCATTGGCACGATATTATTGGCGGGCGAACGCCTGAGCGGTGGCCATCGGCTCATCCGACTGGGCGCCCTCGCCTTGGGGCTTTTGGTTGTGCAAACCGGCAGCATGGATTTGCGCCTCGCGCGCGATGGGCTGAGCGCCCTCGACTATCTGGCCATGGGCGTGGCCTTGAGCTTTTGCGGCTTGCTGGCTGGCGCGGTTTGGGTCAGCTTGGCGCAGGCTTGGCGCGGCGATGTGCTGGGCAGTGTCGTTCGCTCGACCACCCATACCACCTCTATGGTGTTCATCATTCTCATTGGCGCCGCGCTATTCTCGCTGGTGTTTCGGGGTCTCGGCGGCGATGAAGCCATTCAAGCGCTGCTGGAAGACCTGCCCGGCGGCGTGTGGACTGCCGTCGCCGTGGTTATGTTAATTATGTTCTTGCTCGGCTTTTTTCTCGATTTCATCGAGATTATTTTTGTCGTTGTGCCCATCGTTGGGCCTATTCTTTTATCGATGGGCGTCGATCCGGTTTGGCTTGGCGTGATGATGGCGATTAATTTGCAAACCAGTTTCCTAACGCCGCCGTTCGGCTTTGCCCTGTTCTATTTGCGCGGCGTGGCGCCTGCCAGCATTCGCACCGGACAAATTTACAAAGGCGCCTTGCCATTCGTGGCCATTCAATTATCTATGTTGGCGCTGCTCGCGCTATTCCCGCAATTGGCGACTTGGTTGCCTGAAGTCGTGTTTGGAGATTAATGCCATGAGAATGCCCAATATGATGGTCACCACATTTGCCATTATCCTTGTCGTCGGTCTGCTCGGATTTTATTGGCGCGATGACGATAGCGTGGCCGATGGCGAAATTGGCTTGCAAGTGGGTGTGCCCATTCAACATGCGCTACAAGCGGGTGCCAAAATCACCCCCATGCCGATTGTTCTGCGCTTGGTCAATAATACCGATACGGTGGCCGCCCTGACCGCCGATGGCCCGTGCAAATTATTCCGCTACGTCATCACCACAGACGATGGCAGCTTTATTCAAGCCGTCCGCAGCCCCGAGGTTTGCAATGAGACGATCACCCGTGGCGCGATTGCCGAGCGCGATGTGGTGGAAGAAATTCGCCAAGTGCCGCTTGATACCGCCCGCTATCGGCCCGGCGCCTATAAAATTCAGGTAAAGTTTTGGAACTACCAAGGCCAAGCCGAATTTCAGCTGACCGAATAAGCCTTACAGCCGATTGGCGAAAGCCAGTCCCAAAAGCCCATCTAGGGGGAAGCCTTTCGGGCGAATGCGGCCGGCCTGCGCGCGCAAACCTTGCCATTCTTCCAGCTCTTCAAACACCCGTTCGCGACCCGATTTATCGGTAATCTTCAGCCCTTCGGCGGCGACATAGCAGCGCGCGTCGGCCATATGGCCATCGCCATGACGTTGTAAGCGAACGCCCTTGCCGCGCGGCATCTCTGGCACTTCTTCGAGCGCGAAACATAAGAGTTTTTTATTCTCGCCCAAAACCGCAATGCGGTCGCCAAAGGCGGGCACGCAAATCGCGGCCTCGTCGGGGGCTTTCACATTTAAAATTTGCTTGCCCGCTTTGCGGGTCGAAATCAGCTCGCTCTCCGGCACCACAAACCCATTGCCGACGCGCGAGGCGACCAGCAATTTGCGGGCCGGCTCATGCACAAAGATTTCAACAATTTCTTCGGCCGGCTCAATATCGAGCATCAAGCGCACGGGGTCGCCATTGCCCCGCCCGCCCGGCAGTTTGGAAACCTCCAACGTATAGGCACGCCCATTCGAGGCGAAGAGCACCAGTTTGTCGGTCGTCATTGCATGCAGCACGAAATTGGCTTTATCGCCGTCTTTATAGGTCAGCTTGCTGCCATCTTCGGCGTGGCCTTTGAGGGTTCGTATCCAGCCCTTGGCCGAGCACACCACGGTGACGGGTTCTTTTTCGATGAGGCTATCCAGCGAAATCTCTTCTTCGCCGCTGACTTGAGCAAATATCGTGCGCCGCCGCCCCAGCTCCGTTTTGGGGCCGAATTGTTTGCGCAAAGCTTTGAGCTCTCCCGCCACAACCGCCTGCTGCTGGCTTTGGGAGCCGAGCAATTCGCGCAAAGCCGCCATTTCTTCGGAGAGCTCGCCATGTTCGGTGCGAATGCCGTCTTCTTCTAGCTTGCGCAAAGCCCGCAGACGCATGTTTAAAATCGCTTCGGCCTGCACTTGGCTGAGTTTAAACGCCGCCATTAAATCATCGCGCGGATGGTCTTCCTCGCGGATGATGCGGATGACCTCGTCCAAATTCAGATAAGCAATCAGATAGCCGTCGAGCACCTCTAGGCGCGCCAGAATTTTGTTCAACCGGTAATTTGATTTGCGAACCAGCACATCATTGCGATGCGCCAACCATTGCAACAGCACGTCGCGCAGACCCATAACGCGCGGCACGCCTTGATTGTCGATGACGTTCATATTCAGCGAGAAGCGGCTTTCCAAATCGGTCATCCGATAGAGCACGGCCATCACTTGCTCGGGCTTTAAATTTTTACTCTTGGGTTCAATCACCACCCGAATATCTTCCGCGCTCTCATCGCGAATATCGTCGAGCATGGGCAATTGTTTGGCGTTCATCAGTTCGGCGATTTTTTCAATCAGCCGCGATTTTTGCACTTGATAGGGAATTTCGGTAATGACGATTTGCCAAGTGCCGCGGCCCATATCTTCCAATTCATATTTTGCCCGCACGCGCATGGCTCCGCGCCCCGTGGCATAGGCTTCGCGCAAAGCTTCTGGCGTTTCAATGCACGTGCCGCCGGTTGGAAAATCGGGGCCTTGCACGTATTCCATCAAAGTTTCAATGCGCGCATTGGGCGCTTTTAATAGGTGCAGCGCGGCGGCGCATAATTCGTCGACATTATGCGACGGAATGCTGGTCGCCATGCCCACGGCAATGCCCGAGGCGCCATTGGCCAAGAGATTGGGAAACGCCGAAGGCAGAACAATCGGCTCTTCGTCTTCGCCGTCATAGGTCTGGCGAAAGTCTACCGTATCGCTGTCGAGGTCTTGCAGCAGCAGGCTCGATATTTCGGTCATCCGGGCTTCGGTGTAACGCATAGCGGCCGCATTATCGCCATCGATATTGCCGAAATTGCCCTGCCCATCGACCAATGGATAACGCACCGCAAAGCCTTGCGCCAAACGCACCAGAGCATCGTAAACCGCTTGATCGCCATGCGGGTGATAGCGACCGATAACATCGCCGACCACACGGGCTGATTTTTTAAAGCCGTTTTCCGGGTCAAGGCGCAGCTGACGCATGGCGAATAACAACCGCCGATGCACGGGCTTGAGCCCATCGCGCACATCCGGTAGCGCCCGATTGGTAATCGTCGAGAGGGCATAGGCCAAATAGCGGGTCTCTAGCGCTTGCTTGAGAGAAACGCTGGTTTCGCTGGGGGGGAGTTCGTCAATATCGCTCATGCCAAATTTATAGCCAGATTCGCAACTTCGTCGCTAAATCCCCGAGCCGCGCTGGCGTTTATTTTACTTCCGCCTGACGGGCGATAATATCCATCAGCCTTTGGCGCGCGGCGGGCACTTTTACATCATTGGGCAAATATACCCGACGCTCTAAAAAATGCCCCAGCAGGTCGAGCGCATGGCGCACATCTTGCGGCGTCGCTTCAGCCGATGGGTCGAGCAAGAAATTCGGCAGGGCGAACATTTTATCGGCATAGGGTGCGCCCGCCTCTCGGCTCACCGCACGGCCCGAGCGCGGCGACACGTAAATCAACTCTTCCGTCACCCCCGTGGCGGCGCAACACGACAAGTCGAGCCCAAAGCCCGTCTCGTCTAACAGCGCCATCTCAAAACGTGCCAGCAAGGGCAGCCAGACGTCGGTATCGGTCTGGCCATTGTGGCCGGTTTCGGCTTGCGCCAAAGCGGTTAAAACATGCATCGCTGTATCGTAAAGTCGCGGATAGGCTTGCCGCTCCGGGATAACTTGCAGCGCGGCACATAAACAAGAAAGCCCGGCCAAAAGGCTGGCATCGCTCATCGCTTCGGCCGCATAGGCGCGCCCCGCATCGACGCTCATCACGCCCAAATGCTCCGACAAGCGCGCCCGCCATGTGGCCTGCACCATGTTTCCCGGTTGCAAGATGGGGCGCAGACGGCGGCTATTGCCACCGCGCACCAGCCCGCCAAAACGGCCATGCTGGCGCGAGAAAACATCGACAATCGCGCTGGTTTCGCCGTGGGGACGCGCCGCTAAAATAAGAGCTTCGGCTTCCCACTGCATCGGCTAGGCCTTATAATCCAACCCCAGCATACGATAGCGCTCGGGGTCTTCTTTCCAGTTTTTGCGGACTTTCACAAAAACGAATAAATGCACGCGGCGTTCGAACATTTCTTCCAGCTCGCGGCGCGCCTCTGAACCAATTTCTTTCATCGTCTGGCCACCCTTGCCCAGCACAATGGCCTTTTGCCCATCGCGGCGCACGTAGACGGTTTGCTCGATGCGCACGGAGCCATCTTTTTTGGTCTCCCATTTTTCCGTTTCCACGGTCAAATGATACGGCAGCTCTTCGTGCAAGCGTAAAAACAATTTCTCGCGCAAAACTTCCGACGCCAAAAGCAAGGATGGAATATCCGCCGCTTGATCTTCGGGATAGAGCCACGGGCCTTCGGGCATAGAGGCTGCCAATTGGTCGCGCAATTCGCTCAAGCCATGGCCTTTCAGGGCCGAGATTAAAAACGTATCGGCAAAGGCCACGCGCTCATTTAATTTTTGCACCAAGGCCAGAAGGCTCTCATGCGGCACTGTGTCGATTTTATTCAACACGAGGGAGACCCGCTTTTCGCTGCGCGCGAGGCCGTCTAACATTAAGTCCACTTCCGGTGTCTCGGCGCGTTGGGCATCAAGCACCACCAGCACTTGGTCGGCGTCGTTCACGCCCAGCCAAGCCTCATTTACCATGGCGCGGTCGAAGCGCTGTTTGGCTTCAAAAATACCTGGGGTATCGACCAGAATAATCTGCGATTGCTGATGCATCACCACGGCGCGCAACCGCATGCGGGTGGTCTGCGCTTTTTGCGTCACAATGGCTACTTTCTGCCCCACCAAGGCATTCGACAAGGTCGATTTGCCAGCATTGGGCGGGCCGATGACAGCCACAAAGCCGCATTTTTGGGGTGACGTCATAGCTCGGTCTCCTGTGCGGGGGCACTTGGCGCACCCCCTTCTTTTAAACTTTCCAAAAGGGCGGCCGCGGCACGTTGTTCGGCCAATTTGCGCGAGGGGCCAAGCCCCAGCGCCGCCCCATCATGGGCCGAGGCTCGAATGGTAAATTCGGGCGCATGGTCGGGCCCGCTGCGGTCGATAATTTCATATACGGGCAAGGCCAAAGCGCGTTGCATCAGCCATTCTTGCAAAGCGGTCTTATTGTCAATCGGCGCTTCCGTTTGCTCGGCAAAATGAGGCTGCCAATGCGCCTCAATCACCCGTTTGGCCGCTGCCAGCCCGCTATCTAAGTAAACCGCGCCAATGACGGCTTCACAGGCATCGGCCAATATATTGGTCGGAATGGTTTTGCTTTTTTGGATGCCTTCATCCATTCGCAAAACCTCGACCAATTGAATTTCTTTCGCCACTTTGGCGCAGGTTTTTCGGCTGACCAATTGCGCCAAGCGCCGCGCCATATCGCCTTCGCTCTCTTGCCCATGGTTGGCCAGAAGATAATCGGCTATCACCAACCCCAAAACGCGGTCGCCCAAAAACTCCAGCTGCTCATTGTCTTCTTCCACATCCAAACTGGCGTGGCGCAGGGCGCGCTCGAGAATTTTTGCCTGGGCAAACATATGCCCCAAACGGTTTTCAAAGGCAGACAGCGAGGCCATTAACGCACCCAATCCAGCAGCCGCGTGCCGCGAATGGATATCGGCCAACGCCAAATCTCATACCAGCGCGTGCGGTCGTCGAAAGAGAAAAACAAAATTTGCGCCGGCCCCACAAGGTTTTCAAACGGCACATAGCCGACATAACGGCCAAAGCGGCTGTCGGTCGAATTATCGCGATTGTCGCCCATCATAAAATAATGCCCTTCTGGCACGTCATAAATCGGCGTGGTATCGACCGGGCCATTATCTATCTGGTCGAGAATTTCATAGCTGCGCCCGCTGGGCAATGTCTCGCGGAAACGACGGATGCGAGTTGGTTCGCCGTCGCGTTGGAGGTCGAGAAACGCTTCCATCGGCTCGCGTTTCACCCCTTGCCCGTTAATAAACAATTGCCCGCGCACCATCTGAATGCTGTCGCCCGGCAGGCCGATGACCCGTTTGATGAAATCGGTCCGATTGTCGGCCGGCAATTTAAACACCACCACATCGCCGCGCTCGGGCCCGGTCGTGGACGTGCGCCCATTAATCGGCAGGAGGGAGAAGGGAAAACTATGGCGCGAATAGCCATAGCTGAATTTCGATACGAATAGAAAATCACCAATCAGCAAAGTCGGCTTCATCGAGCTGGACGGAATGTTGAACGGCTGGAAAAACAACGAGCGAATAAGGATGGCGATGATGCCCGCAAAAATGAAAACCCGGATGTTTTCTTTTAAGCCATCTGGCTTGGCGTCGCTGTTTTGTGATTTTGTTTTCGACATGATGACCCTAGCTCGGCGTTTCATTTATCGGATTGGCAGAAATAATCACGATGGCCTGCGCCAAAGGAAAATCATCGGTAATGGTTAAATCAATCTGCGCTTGCATGCCTTCGGGCGTGATTTTTTGCAAGCGCGCCAAAGCGCCCCCGGTCAGCTTTACGGTTGGTTTGCCAGATGGCAAATTGGCGACGCCCATATCGCGCCAAAACACCCCTTGGCGCAGCCCCGTACCGAGCGCTTTCGAGCAAGCTTCTTTCGCGGCAAAGCGTTTGGCATAAGAAGCGGCCCGCTGTTGGCGCCCTTCGGAGCGCTTTTGTTCGATATCCGTATACAGTCGTTGGATGAACCGATCGCCAAAACGCGCCAGCGTTTTCTCAATCCTGCGGATATCGATGAGATCATTGCCAATGCCCAAAATCATGCGGCAGAGCCCTGGCCGCGACGCGCTTCCAACATCAGGCGGCGCATATTTTCAATGGCGCCTTCGAGGCCGACAAAAATCGCTTCGCCGATAAGGAAATGGCCAATGTTAAGCTCGACAATTTGGCCAATCGCGGCAATTGGCGCCACGGTCTCATAGCATAAGCCATGGCCCGCATGGACTTCTAGCCCCGCCTCATCGGCCAGCGCGGCGCCTTTTTGCAGCCGCGCCAATTCCGCGTCAAAAGCTTTCGTGTCGCCAGCTTGATGGGCATGGGCATAAGCGCCCGTGTGCAGCTCTACGATGTCTGCGCCGGCTTTCACCGCCGCTTCAATTTGCGCCTCTACCGGATCAATGAAGAGCGAGATGCGAATGCCCGCCTCCTTAATGGGGTCTAAAATGGCTTGCAAAGCCGCCCCGCCACTCAGCACATCCAGCCCCCCTTCGGTGGTGACCTCTTGGCGCTTTTCGGGCACCAGGCAGCAGGCGTTGGGCTTATGACGCAGCGCAATGGCGCACATTTCTTCGGTGGCGGCCATTTCAAGGTTTAGCGGCAAGCCGATTTCTTCTGCCAAACGCGCAATATCCGCATCGCCGATATGGCGGCGGTCTTCGCGCAAATGCGCGGTAATGCCATCGGCGCCAGCCAAGGCGGCCATTTCCGCCGCGCGCACGGGGTCGGGCAAGCGCCCGCCGCGCGCATTGCGGATGGTGGCGACGTGGTCGATATTGACCCCTAGACGAAGTTTTTCAGATACTGCCATGAGGCATTCCTAGCATTATTTTTTAGCCGCTGCATCGCGTTTTCTGTCTAACCGCGCCCGACGTCTTTTCTGATAGGTCTCAATGCTCCAATAGCTCGGATAATAAATCATCGCGCCCAACACCAGCCCGACCGGAATCCAGCCCAATAGCATGGGGCCAATGAGCGGCAGCAAAGTGCCAATCGGCGCCTCGATGAGCAGGCTCAAACTCAGCTCGGGCAATTTTTTCACGTCGCCAGAGGTGCCAAGTATCAAATGCCCCAGGTTAAACGTCGCCAGCCATATGAACGGAAAACTAACCGGATTGCCAACCCATGTGCCCAAAATAGCCGCCAGAAAATTGCCGCCAATGAAATAAATAATAAAAGCGGCCCATAGAATATGCGTTCCCAAAATGGGATTGGCCGAGACGAAAGCACCAATCGCTAGCCCCAAGGCGATGCTATGCGGCGTGCCGCTGAGCCGAATGGTGCGGCGCCATAAATATTGCGTGGCCCGCACCCAGCCCTCGCGCGGCCAAAGAAATTGCCGCAGCTTTTGCCAATAGGTTTGCGGCAATCGACGTCGGAACATCTGGCTCCCCTATTTCAAACCACGGCTACCCGGCTTGATGGCCGGTGTGTTTTTCAAATCATCTGGCAGTTTTTTGGCGTCAAAAGTCTCGACTTGAAAGCGCGCTAACGAAGCCAGCTTCACGCCCACTTTGGCTTTACCGTTCGAGCGGTCAATGAGACACCCGGCGCCCACCACTTTGCCGCCATGCGCGCGAATAGATTGTATCGCCTCGCGCGACGAAAGCCCGGTCGTGACAATATCTTCAATCATCACCACGCGCGGTTTGTTTTCTAAAGCAAAGCCACGGCGCAGCGTAAATTCGCCATCGACGCGTTCTAAAAACATCGATGGCACATTGAGCGCGCGGGCCACTTCATGGCCGATAATCAATCCGCCCATGGCCGGGGCCACCACGGCGTCAATGTCGCCATTTACATTTTCCGTCAATTTGGCGGCCAAAGCTTTGGCCAGACGCGCCGCGCGTTTGGGCTGCATCAACACGCGGGCGCATTGCAAATAGGCCCGCGAATGCAGGCCGGAAGAAAGTAAAAAATGACCTTCTAAAAGAGCGTCCGCGTTTCGAAACTCTTGCAGCACTTTTTCTGGTGTCATGTCGTCTTCCCGTCTGTTTTGCGTTTCTTGAGATGTTTTATCTAGGACTTGAAAATGACCCGATTCGCCTCGCTGACCACGCGGCTTCCGCGTATCGCATCCATCATTTGCTCCATATGGTCGACATCGCGCACTTCCACATCCACCGTCAGCTCGCAAAAGTCGTCGCTGTCTTGAATGAAGCTCAAATTGGTAATATTGGCATCAAAATCGGCAATGGTTTGGGTGATGACGCTCAACGAGCCGGTGCGGTTTACGGCTGTCATATGCACGCGGCTGGCGAATAGGGTTTCCGCTTCTTCGTCCCATTTCATCGCCACCAGACGCTCTGGCTTATCTTCCAAGATTAAAATATCCGGCGCTGCCGCTGGATAGACCACCACCCCTTGGCCCATAGTGACCACGCCCACAATCTCATCGCCCGGCAAGGGGAAATGGTCGTCTGCGATTTTAACCACCGTGCCATAGAGCGCGCCATTGAGCGGCAAAATGGCGGGATGCGACGTCGCTTTATGGGTCGAGCGCCCCATTAAGCCGCGCACCGCACCGGCAATCATCGAGCGGCGACGGCGCTTTTTCGGCATGACGGCCAGCAAGACATCGGCGGCAGAAATATCGCCGCGCCCCACATCGAGGCGCAATAAATCCAAGCTCTCATAATGCATCACGCCCAATGCCCGCTCCAGCAAACTGCCCTTGGCCTCCAACCCTTCGGCGGCAAACAGGCTTTCTATCATCTGCTTGCCCAGCGCCATAAACTCCGCTTCCTCGCGCTCGCGCAAAGAATGTCGAATGGCCGCGCGCGCCTTGCCGGTTCGCACATGGTTGACCCAAGTGGCCATGGGTTTTTGGGTCTCGCCACGGATGATTTCAATCTCATCGCCGTTTTTCAACAGCGTTCGGAACGGCAATTTTAACCCGTTAATCCGCACGCCAATGCAGCTATTGCCGATGGCCGTATGCACTGCATAGGCAAAATCCAAAGCCGTCGCACCGCGCGGCAGGGCAATCAATCGGCCTTTGGGGGTGAAGCAAAACACTTGGTCGGTGAATAATTCGAGCTTGGTATTTTCTAAAAACTCTTCCGCCGTCTCGCCCGTCTTCAGCTGCTCCACCATATCTTGCAGCCAATTGAAGGGTTCAATTTTGGCAATATCGGGGCGCTCATCTTGCTGGTCTTTATAGGTCCAATGCGCGGCGATGCCTCGGTTGGCGATATCGTGCATTTCGCGGGTGCGGATTTGCAGCTCTACGCGTTGGTTGTTGGGGCCAATCACCGTTGTGTGCAACGACTGATAACCATTGATTTTCGGCGTCGAAATAAAATCTTTATAGCGCCCCGGCACAAACCGATAGGTGCGGTGCAAAACGCCCAGCGCGCGATAGCATTCATCCTCGCTTTGGGTGACAATCCGATAAGCAAAAATATCCGACAGCTGCTCCAGAGATATCGACTTATTTTGCATCTTGCGCCAAATGGAGAACGGCCGCTTCTGGCGTCCGTAAACCTCAACCTCCAAGCCGTGCGCCGAAAGCTCAGACGAGACGGTGTTCGATATTTCCGCCAGCATATCGCTGCTTTGCTCGTTTAGCTCGCTTAGGCGCTCCATCACCAGCGCTCGTGCCTCTTGGTTAATTTCCGCGAAAGACAGGTCTTCCAACTCCTCGCGGAAATTATGCATGCCGATACGCCCCGCCAGAGGCGCATAAATATCCATCGTCTCTTGCGCGATGCGGCGGCGTTTTTCGTCTGATTTAATGAAATGGAGCGTCCGCATATTGTGCAACCGGTCGGCCAATTTAACCAATAGAATGCGAATGTCGCTGGCCGTCGCCACCAAAAGCTTGCGGAAATTCTCGGCCTGCGCCGTATCTGCCGAAGACAGTTCCAATAAAGACATTTTGGTGACGCCGTTCACCATATCGGCAATCTCGCGCCCAAACAGCTCTTCTATCTCGGTGAAACTTGTTTCCGTGTCTTCAATCGTGTCGTGTAAAAGCGCCGTCGCAATACTGGCGGTGTCGAGGTGCAAATCTGTGAGGATGCCCGCCACTTCTACCGGATGCGAAAAATACGGGTCGCCCGAGGCGCGCTTTTGGTCGCCATGTTTTTGCGTGGCGAAAACATAAGCCCGGTTTAACAGGTCTTCATTGGCAAGGGGGTCGTAGCTGGAAACGCGGTCTACGAGTTCATATTGGCGCATCATGAGGTAAGCCCTCCGGCGCGTGGGTAAAAAACGAGGCGCGAGGGATTAATCAGCGCAACCATCACCTTTATCTTTCGGGCCTGCCGCTTCCAAAGATTGCAAAGCCGCCAAAATATCATCTTCGCTCATCTCAACCATGGTTTCGCCAGCGGCTTCCCCGTCGGCTTCGACATGGCCCAACATCGGCGCGGCGATGATTTCTTCATCTGGCTCATCGACGTCGATTTGTTTTTGCAACGATCCCACAAGGTCTTCGCGAACTTCAGCCGGAACGACTTTTTCATCGGCAATCTCGCGCAGCGCCACGACGGTGTTTTTGTCATTGTCGCGCTCGACCAGCAATTCGGCACCTGCCGACATGCCACGGGCCCGATGAGAGGCAAATAACACCAATTCGAAACGGTTTGTTACCTTATCGACGCAATCTTCAACGGTCACACGAGCCATGGGCATTCCAATCTAGGGTTGATAGACACAAGTTACGTTTATTTATGCCTGTTAAACGAATATCGCAAGGAAAAAACAGGCAAAACCCGAAAACCGAAGCGAAAATTCGCCTTAAAATTCGCCTTAGAGGCGTTTTAGCCCCACTCGCGCCTGCGCCGGCAAGCTGGCCAATAGCGCGCCAATCGGTGTGCCATATTCGGGGTGGCGCCAGCCGGGGGCGATATCGGCCAGAGGACGCAGAACAAATGCGCGCGACGCCGCCCTTGGATGCGGAATTTGCGCCCGAAACAGATGCACTTCATCATGATAGCTAATCATATCAATATCCAAGGTGCGGGGGCCCCAAGCCACCGCATCTGCCGCGCCACGATGGCGCCCAAAAGCGGCCTCCAAAGCGTGCAAGCGCGGCAACAGCGCCAGAGCCGGCAAAACGCTGCGAACCGCAACCACTGTATTGATGTAATCATCTTGCCCCGACGGGCCGATGGGGGTGGAGGCATAAAGCGGCGCGCGTTTGACCACGCGTGCCCCCGTCAAAGGCAGGTTATCGATGGCGGCTTGCACCAATTGCGCGCTATTGGCGAAATCGCCGCGTAGATTGCTCCCGAAGGCCAAATAAATCATAGGCTGGAAGTAAGCCAAGCGATGGCCAATGACAAGTATGAATGACAAGTCCGTTTAACGCGCGCCTCCCCAGCGCCTGCCACATGGGTTGAATTGACGGGCGCCATCGCGTTATCTTGGCCGCATGACTTTAAATGCACCCTCCCCCACCCCAGATGCCGATTGTGGTTTATGCCCACGCCTGAAAGCCTATCGCGACCAAAACCGAGCCGCACATCCCGATTGGTTCAACGCCCCCGTGCCTTGCTTTGGCCAAGAGAGCGCCGAATTACTCATCGTCGGATTGGCCCCTGGCGTGACCGGCGCCAATCGAACGGCGCGCCCTTTTACCGGCGATTGGGCGGGGGATTTGCTTTACGCGACGCTCGATAAATTTGGCCTCTCGAGCGGCACTTATGGGCAGCACAAAGACGACGGCTTGCAGCTGGTCAACACGATGATAACCAATGCGGTGCGCTGTGTGCCACCGCAAAACAAGCCGATTGGCGCCGAGATGAATGCCTGCCGCGGATTTTTAAAAGCCCGTCTCGACAGTCTGCCCAATTTAAAAATCGTGCTTTCGCTGGGAAAAATATCGCATGACAATGTGCTGCGCGCCAATGGCCAGAAACTGAGCCAAGCCAAATTCGCCCATGGCGCGTGCCACAAGATTGGCGACATCACGCTCATCGATAGCTATCATTGCTCGCGCTATAATACCAATACGCGGCGCTTAACCCCGCAAATGTTTGAAGATGTCTTTGCCCTCATCACGCAAAAACTAGCGCAATAATCTGGCTTTTTGACGGTCCCAATCGCGGCGTTTTTCAACATCTCGGCGGTCGGCTTTTTTGCGCCCGCGCGCCAGACCGATTAATAGTTTCACCCGTCCGTTCTCATGAAAATACAGTTTCAGCGGCACCAGTGTCATGCCCTCGCGCTGCACGGCGGCCATTAATTTATTGATCTCGCGCCGATGCAAAAGCACTTTGCGCGGCTGCGTCGCCTTATGGTTAAACCGATTACCGCCGCTATATTCGGGGATATCGGCATTCATCAAAAACGCTTCGCCATCGCGCACCGTGGCGAACGAATGGGCTAAATTAGCCTTGCCCTCGCGCAGAGATTTAACCTCTGTGCCTTGCAACACGAGGCCCGCCTCGAAGGTTTGCGTAACTTCGAAATCTCGACGCGCGCGGCGGTTTTCTGCAATGGTGCCGTCCCCTGCGCTATTTTTTTTCCGGCCACCGCTTTTCGAAGACATGAGACTACAACAGGCCGAGTTGGCTTAGTGCGGCATCCACTTGCGCGCGCGCGCTTTGCGTGGCCGGCAGCATGGGTAGACGAATTTCTTCGTCGCAAAGCCCCAGCCGCGCCATCGCATATTTAACCGGCGACGGGCTGGTTTCGCAAAATAACGCATCCATCAGCGGCAGAAGTTTGGCCAGCAAATTTTCTGCCGTCGCGAAATCTCCGGTCAGCGCCGCCTCTTGCATGGCCGAGCATAATTTGGGTGCAACATTGGAACAAACCGAAATACAGCCATGGCCGCCCTGTTTGATAAATTCGACCGCCGTCGCATCCTCGCCCGACAGCTGAATAAAGCCATCGCCGCAGGTGCCCGCCTGTTGGCCGACGCGCGATAGGTCGGCGGTGGCATCTTTCACGCCGATGATGTTTTTCAGCGCGGCCAAGCGCCCCATGGTTTCTGGCGTCATATCGACGACCGAGCGACCGGGGATATTGTAAATCAAAATAGGCAAGGCGGTGGCGCTCTCAATCGCTTCGAAATGCGCGAATAAACCGTCTTGGGTCGGCTTGTTATAATAGGGCGTCACATGCAGCGCGCCATCGGCGCCTGCACGTTCCGCATGCTGAGTAAAGGCAATGGCTTCGGCGGTGGAATTAGAGCCCGCGCCGGCGATAATCGGCACGCGACCAGCGCCTGCATCGACGACGATTTCAACCACGCGTTCGTGTTCTTCATGGCTGAGCGTGGGCGACTCGCCCGTGGTGCCGACGGGCACAAGCCCATGGGTGCCCTCGGTGATTTGCCAATCGACCAGCTTGCGCAAAGCCGCTTCATCGACGCGCCCGTCTTTAAACGGCGTGATGAGCGCGGTGATTGACCCTCGAAACATGTTGGACTCCTAATGTATGCCTAGCTTGCGCGCGCCCCCGAAACATCAATAGACAGGCGGGGGCTTTGGCGGCAACATAGCATAAGATTTGAGGGCGGCAAGCTGTGTCCGGTTTGGCTCGCCCTTTCGAGATTAATTTTCAGGAGTAAGACTTATGTCCAAACCAACCAGCAGTGCTATTATTTTCGGTGTGGGCCCCCGCCAAGGGGTGGGCGCAGAGCTATGCGTGCAAGCCAGCGCACGCGGCCTGCATGTTTTTGTGAACGGGCGAACGCAAGAGAAAATAGACGCGATTGTCGAAACCATCGAGGCCGCCGGGGGCAGCGCCACGGCTTTATTGGCAGATGTAACCCAGCCCAAACAAGTGGAAGCGGCGCTGGCCATCGTGGAAGCCGATGCCCGTCCGCTGGAGCTGGCGATTTATAACGCGGGCAACAATCGGCCGGAGGCTTTTTTAGATGTCACCCCGGAAGTGTTTGAGGATATGTGGCGGGTGATTTGCTTCGGCGGTTTCGTGACCGCGCAAGCGACGCTGCGGTTGATGTTAAAACAGCAAGATGCGGCACCCAAGCAAAGCCTATTGTTTACCGGGGCCAGCGGATCTTTGCGGGGCAAAGCGGGCTTTTCGGCTTTCGCGGCTGGCAAAAGCGCTTTGCGGATGATGGTGCAATCGATTGCGCGCGAATATGGCAAGCAAGGCATTCATGTGGGCCATGTGGTGATTGATGGGATGATTGAGGGCGAGAAAGTGCGCTCGCAGTTCGCCGAATATCTGGACGCCAAGGGCGCGGAAGGTGGGTTGAACATTAGCGCCATTGCGCAGGCTTATTTTGCCATGCACGACCAGCACAAGACGGCGTGGACGCAAGAGCTGGATATTCGCCCCTATAAGGAAGATTTTTAACCCCGAAGCCGCGGGCTCTATCGGCTGGCTGGGGGCTTTGGCGCGAGCCCAATGGAGCGCTTGGCTGCGAGGGGTGGCGAGCGTGGGCAAATGGCATGGGTTTTTTGCGATAAATCTGTGATTGGGGGTCAATTCCGCTTGAAAAGCTCGTTGCCCTTCGCTATCAACGGCGGTGGAGAGGTGGCCGAGTGGCTGAAGGCGCTCCCCTGCTAAGGGAGTATGCGGTAATCCCGTATCGAGGGTTCGAATCCCTTCCTCTCCGCCACACTAAAAGGGCTTG
>Ga0233438_10000373_pt1 | contig 59440 bp, 57 predicted proteins | sample SI_123_September_FD_182720 | JGI IMG/M metagenome (GOLD analysis project Ga0233438, IMG submission 182720) | Seawater microbial communities from Saanich Inlet, British Columbia, Canada - SI_123_September2016_10_MG | ecosystem: Environmental > Aquatic > Marine > Inlet | place: Canada: British...
CCATAATATGCCGGACAAGCGACTTAGTAGATCTATCATTTTCTTGTTTCGACTCAGCATATTGAATTAAGTCCTCAATTAAATCATAACGACTTTTCGAATATTGCGGCCCTTTATAAAATTTTTCATCTACCTCAGTTAAAAACCAAGGATCTTGGTATGCGGACCGTCCAAACATAACACCGTCTAGTCCTAATGAGTTATTTTTAGCATCAAGTATATTCTTTAGACCTCCATTTAAAATAATTTCTAAATTTGAAAATTGATTTTTTATTTCATGTACCATTGAATATTGCAAAGGAGGAATGGTACGATTTTCTTTTGGTGACAAACCATTTAACCAAGCTTTTCGTGCATGTATAATAAAGTGCTTACAGCCAGATTCAGACACAATACTTATAAAATTTGGTAAAGTTTCGGATAAATTTTGATCATCTATGCCAAGTCGACATTTAACAGTAACAGGAATATCTACAGAATTTTGCATAGCAGAGTAGCATTCCGCAACGAGCTCAGGCTCATTCATGAGACATGCGCCAAACCTGCCGGATTGCACTCTATCAGATGGACACCCTATATTTATATTAATTTCATCATAACCAAATTTTTCACCAATCATCGCTGCTTGCGATAATTTTTTGGGATCACTACCGCCTAGTTGTAATGCAACCGGATGCTCTTCTGGATTGTATGATATCAAAAAATCTTTATCACCATAAATGATCGCATCCGCAACTATCATCTCTGTATAAAGCAAAGCATTCTTTGATAGTTTTCTGTGAAACCACCTACAATGTCTGTCAGTCCAATCCATCATAGGTGCTACACTGACTGTAAACTTCTGTTTTTTTTGTATTTTCCACATAACTCAATGACTTAATAGAGGATCAATTTACCGCATTATACCTTAGTTTCACCATAGATATAGCACTATCTCTCTGGCATTGCACACATAGTTAGCTTGTTATGACAACAATCGCAGAACTCAAGTCTGGAAATTATAGAGTTCAGGTCAGCCGCGCCGCGTCTATTCCAATTCGGCGCCACGGAGAAAGTTGATCTTGGATGAATTTGGTATGGAGACGATTAAGCATAATTCTAACTAGCGGGTTTCGCCTAGACTTCGTTTTTAAAAGTTAGTCCTGTTCTACCACAGCAAACTTAGTAATCGATGAATCAAGCCCCATTATTTTGCTTTAGCTAAGCGCCTCACCATCGAAATCACGATATTTCCCTAGAGTAAGCAAAAGCGCAGCACCTATAATGAAACCTATCGCTACAAGTTTTAGAACATTTGAATAGTCTGCATCATCGCCTCGCAATATATTAAAAATGATTGGCGATGTTCCTGAACCCAATCCAAAGGCCGCATATATAAGGCCATAAATAAGCGCATATGACTTCATCCCAAAATAGCGGGAAACAAAATACGCCATTAGGTCAAACTCAACACCTGCAGCAAGACCAACCAAAACTAAAGCAAGGACATTCATACCTATTCCCATATCCCACGCGAATACAAAGCACCCAAAAGCCGGCAAGCTCATAAAAATAAATGCTATCATGGGGGCCCAAAAGTGATCAACCAGCCAGCCGCCCAGAATACGTCCCGTAAGCGTTGATAAGCCAATGACGCCAGCTCCAATAAATAAATGAGTCGCATCTTGCGGAGAGTAGCCCTTATCCAGCAAAATATATTTTGAGTTAGCAATGATACCAGACACAACAGCACCCAGTAAGAGGAACGCAAATAAAATAACCCAGAAACGATAATTCATCATTGTTTGACGAATTGTTAATCCTGGAACTTCAGTATTTCCCGCATCGCTACGCAAATAAACGAGGATAAGATAAGCGATTAAAAAAGTAACCATTAGAGCCATTACACCGACAAACCCCGCGACCGTCGTCACGATTTGCATTGATACGAAAAGCGCGATCGCAAACCCCAATCCCATTATTAGCAACCTTCTTACACCATTGCTGTCGCTGGTTTTTAACCTCGCCTCTTCTTTTTCATCTTTAAATAAAATATAAGCAATGGGCAGAGAGAGTAATATCGGCAAAGCGCCGACACTAACGTAAGCGGCCCGCCATCCGAAATGATCAATCATAAACTGGATGGAGGGCGTCGCAACGAATCCATATAGCCCAGTTCCCGTGAGCGCTATGCCCAAGGCTAAACCACGGTAGCGATCAAAATTATTCACGATAGCCTTCGTCCAGGTAATGGGCAGCGTGCCTGTTCCGAAAACGGCTGTTATGAAAAATATAAGGTAAAATACGCGCGGGTCAGACGTCATCAATGCAAAAGACATGGTTCCGAGTCCCAAAGCGATTATAGACGGTAACAAAACTTTGCGTGCGCCAATTTTATCGACCAGTAATCCTGCAATTGGAGCGCTTACTAACACGCCAGCTGTCATATAAAGAAATCCAGCAGTAATTGTCTGACGATCCCACCCAAATTCCTTACCTAACTCTTCCCCGATAACAGCAAGCGCCCAATAAGGCAGCGGTGACAAGCAGAGCATTATCCCTACCAGAGAGGCCAATACAATTGGCCACCCCTTGGCCCATTCATTCTTTGCCGTTTGTTTTATCTCAGACATCACATTCCCGCTTTGTGTTCTTATATATATTAGGGCTATGCTTGGCAAATGGCGAGATAAAAGGTTTGACCTATAACAATAGGCGGCTTGGAGAGGAGTATGATGGCGCATAAATTGAACAGACGAATGGTATTGGGCGGCCTTGTAGCTTTGCCAGCTTGCAGGACCTCAAGGACCAAGCTGAATGCGGAAGTAATAATATTAGGAGCAGGCTTAGCAGGATTACACGCGGCGCGCCTTCTTTCAACTGAAGGCAAAGACGTTTTAGTCCTGGAGGGAGCTTCACGCATTGGAGGTAGGCTGCATACATTGAATCACGGAAAGCTCGGATATACGGAGGGCGGAGGCGAGCAAATCGGCGCAAGCTATGCGCGGTTAATCGATACCGCTGACCAGCTTGATGTAGACCTTATTCCAGATGTACCTAACCGTAAGGAAATAACTTATCATTTCAAGGGCAAGACTTATAGTCCTGCTGGCTGGAAGTCTTTAACGCCGCCACCCTTCCCGCCTCCATTTGAGGGCAGCAATCCCTCCGCGCCGCTCTTCGCACTGGCAAGTAAAAGCAATCCATTAAAATCAGCAGATGACTGGCGTGTTCCAAAATTCTTATCTTTTGATATTTCAGCGCAAGATTTTCTCATGCAAGCTGGTTTAAATGACGATGCGCAGAAGGTGATTGAACAAGCTTTGAATGGCAACAGCCTTAACAGCTATTCCATGATGAACCTTTACCGCACATTACAGCTTTATAATCAATCGCGAAGCATGGGCACCTCTATGTCCGTCAAAAATGGTGCTCAACGCTTACCAGAAGCTATGGCGGCCTCACTCCCCCGTAAAGTAAGACTGGAGCAATTTGTCAAATCCATTACTGTTGAAGCAGAGAGTGTTCTTATTGAAACTACCAATGGCAATACTTATCGTGCGGCGCAGTGTATTTGCACCTTACCCTTTGGAGTCTTGCGTAATATTTCGGTAAAAGCATTAATGCCCAACGCTCAAAGATCCGCCATTCAAAAGTTACCATATACGCAAATTCTTCAAATTCATTTGAGGGCTCAAAAACCGTTCTGGGAGGAAGATGGATTGCCCGCAGATATGTGGACAGACTTACCAATTGAACGTATTTTTTCTGATAGAGACGATGACGGGGCTCCAAATGGATTATTTCGTGTTTGGATAAATGGGCGCGGTGCAACCCGTTCAGTGTGGGCAGACCGGGCTAAAATATCTGAAGGAGTAAGCGCTTATATGAAAACGGTCAGACCTGCCAGTGAAGGGCAATTTGAAGTCTTAGCCATTCAAGATTGGACCAAGGCTAACCCCCTTGCAGGCGGGGCCTATATGCACTGGGCGCCAGGGCAGATTAGTCAATGGGCGGATTCCATAGCGGCGCCGTCATCCAGATTAGCTTTCGCCGGCGAGCATTTAAGTCGTTTGCACACGGGTATGGAAGGCGCAATGGAGTCGGGCGAAAATGCCGCTTTTTACTTGCTCGATATATAAAAACAGAATAAGAAAACTTGATGACTGAACGACGTGGGCATATGGCCGAAATGGCCGATGGACAATCAACGCCTGAGATTGACTACCTTTTTACCGAAGGGCGCGGGCGCCATTTCGAGGCGGGTGAGCACCTCATAACCGAAGGCGAGGCATCAGACTATGTTTATGACTTACTAGACGGCACGGTCGCTCTTGCCAGAAATGGCCGTGATGGCCGCCGCCAAATATTATCATTCCTAAGCGCGCGCCAATTTCTTGGCGCGGCCTCCACGCCTAGCTACCCAAATCTGGCAACGGCTTTAACAACTGTAACAGCTATCTCTTATCCTCGTTATGCTTTGGATAAGGCTTTGGCTTCATCTCCTAATTTTGCGATGCAGTTTCATAAAGTTCTGACACGCATTTTGGAAAGCGCTCATGACCATGTCTACACAATTGGACAACGCTCTGCGGTTGAACGTGTGGCTTCTTTCCTACTTTATTTACGGGCTAATCAGGCGCGATTTTCACCGGCGGGTCCTAGAGAGAAAAGTGACCATATTGATCTACCTATGACGCGTTTGGACATTGCCGATTTTTTAGGCTTAACCATTGAGACGGTCAGCAGAGCATTCTCGGCCCTGAAAAAATCTGAAACGATTGTTTTTATAGACTCTCACTCTTGTGAGATTATGAATATTCAAAAAATTCGAGATCTTGGCGGCCGCGAAGATTTCACTCGTCACCGCGGCTCCGCTTAACAAATTTTATTTCAATTCTCGCGAGTTTGAGAAACCTCAAGATGTCGATCTCTTTTATCCCTACAAATATCACTATAAAAAACATGATAATTGGAGGTTTAAATGAATACACCTAAAACCGTAAACGAATTAAAGGCTTTACATCCTGTGCTAGCACGCCATGAGGGCGTCTGGGACGGGATTTATCGTCATTATGATGCAGAGGGCAATAAAACGGATGAGCACAAATCGCGCTTACTTTGCCGCTTCCCAACAAGTGGCAATCACCTTTATCACCAAACAAATATCTACACTTGGGATGATGGAAAGTCCGAGACAAGGGACTTTCCAGCGGATATCAAAGATGGACGTCTTTGGTGGGATAATGACTTCATCCAAGGATGGGCTGCTGATATGACGCTCGACACACATAACCGTACAAATGTACTTAACTGGGTTCGCACGGGTGACCCTGACTTATATCTTTATGAAATGATTCAAATCTCAGATTGCGGAACCAAACGTGCCAGAACATGGCATTGGTTCAAAAATGACGCCTTATTTTCGCGTACCTTAGTCGATGAGCAGAAAATCAGTGATGATTGGGCCAGTTACGAGCCAAAATAAACCGATTAAAAAAGTCCCTCATTGAGGGTCTTTTTTTAAGTGCTAATTAGTAATATTCTACCTTTTCGGAAGCGTAACTTTTCCCTCCTTAACTTCTTTATAATATTTCCAACTTGTAACATTGAGGCGCGGATCGCCTGCAGGCGGCGGTGTTGTATATTCTGGGTAATTCTTCTTTATCTCATTTTTCATACTGCTTGGCATGTCATCCCAAGAATCTAATTTTCGACCTGCTGTATGCATGTAAATAACGCCGTCACGGCCACCCATTTTCATCCACGGCAACCAGTCCGACATACGGGCCCAGCCAACCGCAACCTCAGCTGTGTTTTTTGACCCGTCTTTTAGGTCCTCTAAATCACCCAAAAAGTTAAACATTTCTGTTGCGTGATAGGTGCCACCAATCTCTGCTTGATATTCACTCGCCAAGGGGTTTGGATAGAAGAGCGGAATTGTAAAATTCATCTGCCATTTATTACCTAAGATATCCCCTGCAAATTTTCCGGGCTTTCCGTCGCGCCCATTCACATAGCTTTTACTATTCACAGGATCATTAGCGACATGCATCACTTCGACCTCTTCACCAGTCCAAGGATTTTTCCAAGTCTTTAATATCTCCCCGGTCTTCACATCTCTGTAAAGCAAGATTTCACGTGTAACCAAGTGGTAGCCCGTGCCGCGTTTTGGGTCGGTTATAGTTGAGCAGGACCGAACATTCATACCCTCAACATCAAAGAGAGCTTTATCGCGCTCACCCATACGCCGCGAAAACGCCTTACCAAACCAGTAATATGTCACGGGTTTATTATCGACTAATGAGCATTGTACTTTACGCATCGCTTTATGCGCACCCTCCGCTGTGTCCAGATCCAGATTTGATTGACTATTTGCCGCAGTGCAGTGTGCCATCGCGATAGTGCTAGCGGCCACAAATGTTAGTAGCTTTTTCATTTTAATTTCCACTTCCAGTTTTTAAATTTATTCCAGGAATAATCGTCTCATCCCCCTGCGTGCAGCTCACCTGCATCCAACGTAAATTGATCCCGATGCGAGTCTCATCGGGTGATGTCCAAACATATGAGACTGCAGTCTCTTCATCATCACCTCGATGCGCGTAGAGCACCCGAGAGTGACGATTATTGCCCGTTGGCCAAACAACATTGCGCATGCGAACTCCAACGCGTTCATGCTCTTCACTTTCCAGCCAAGCTATCCCACCCTGATCATGTAGCACCACATTGGGATAAAAAGCGTATTCACCATCTTTTTTCTTGGGACTGACCCAGCATTTGAACATTGCCGCGCGATTATTTTTATGATGAATGCCAGCCTTATTTCCGAATACATAATTGCCTTCATCATCGACAGCTTCGTCTCTTATCCAGATGGCAGACTTTGACAGCTGAAGGTCATCTTTTAAGATAATAGTCTTTCCTGAACGCTTACTTTGAATGTGGCATGCTCCTTCTTTCATCGTACCGTGAAAATGTTCATTCCCATAGCGCCAATAAACTTCGCACCCTGGATAGTGCGTAAAATCAGACGGCCTTAAGCCGTCCAGCTTTGATGTATCCTTATACGCGCCCAAAATAGCTTCCGCATCTTTGGGCACATATATTGTAAGTTTATTGGCATTCTCTATATAGTCAGGCTCAAAACTGTAAATACGCTGCCTATAAACCTTTGCAGGGTCATTATCTTCATATTGCTCAACATAGAAAACAGTTCCTGGAAAGTCAGGCAAATCAACGGGTGTAAATATGTGATGGATCCGTCCATGACGGTCCGATTCTGGTACATCTAGATTATCTTCAAAATAGACCTGCTCCATGTTGTCATAACGTCCAGGAAACCACTTTATGAGACGGTTAAAATCGCGTTTGAGAATTTTTCCAGTGACCGTATTTTCAATAGCCTCGGACCCACTTTCATGCGCGGCTGTTTGCACGACGCTGCAGGCGGTAAGAATAATAGCCGTTGGTAGAATGAGTTTTTTCATTTCAGTCTTTCGTAAATTTCGGGGCGTCAATGACGAGGACTTGCACATCGGCGATGCCATCTCGAAGGGCCTTCGCTTTCGCATATTCAGGACTATCCCAAAATGCCTGTATCGCCTCACGGTTGGGCCATTCGGAGATGGCAACTGATGCGCCGTCGCCCCATACGCCTTCAAGCAATGTCCCACCTTGTGCGCGCGCAACATAATGCCCTCCATATTTCTCAACGAGTGGCGTTGTAGCTGCGGAGTAATTTTGAATGAAAGCATCTCGGTTACTAATTTTTGCTAGGATGATCATATAGGCGCGTTTTTCCGTCATGAGTCTATCCTAATTTGGCAATAAGCCGATATGCTTGATATTTATCATTCCGTCAGAGCCGCTAATATAGCCTCTGCGATAACCTCTGTCTGCGCCTCAAATACAGGAGCAGAAATGTCTGGGTATTCAACCAAGCTTGCTTGCGGTATAGATTTTGCGGCTTCACGGGACGACTCTAGCAGGTCCGATTGAGTGGCAATAATGGAGATTTTGTTATTTATGCGAGAAAATTCCGCTTGAGCATCATAGGCAAATGCTGCGCGGAAGGCATCCTGCTTAAACGCGCCGCTGCGCAATCCCTCAACCCAGAGCTCAAAAGCCCGGGTTTTAGATATAGCGACCGAGCGATTTATAACGGATTTTTCAAAACTTTCTTGAACGCTTTCTGGAGCAACATCTTGAGGTAAATTCGAAATATAGCTCTGGCGCGTCTCTTCCTTAAAAAACGGCACATCGACCATCACAACACGGCCCACCTGTTCAGTATGCAATTTCACGATTTCTGCCGCGACCAGGCTGCCAGTATGAAAGCCTAACAGATCAACTGGGCCAATGGCTTCCATCAGAGAGTTAAGCGCCTTGGCATAAGCCTGAATAGAGATTGCCTTGCCGCGGTCTGATCCGCCATAGCCTGGGTAATCAATTGCAACGACGCCGCGGTCCTGATTAAGTTTTGGCATAACGCTCTCAAAGAATGATCCCGAATGCGGCGCAGGCGGTAAACAAAGTAGAGGCCTGTTATATGTCTTTAACTGAGGTGCAATCTCACGATAGTGAATTTGCGCGCCTTCATCTCCCATGTATCCTTTAAGCATTTTCTGGTTTCAACTCCTGCACTTCACGCGCGGCAAGCTCTTTGCGGTAAAGTCGATAGGTTATTGGAATTAATAGCAATGTCGGAATACCGTAAATTGCGGGCTGCGTTGCCATGGCGAAGTTTAAGTTAGGTTCTCCGAAGACTGACGTTGAAAGCCAGCCGACAAGTAATGGCGAGACCAAACCGCCTAAAAGCGTAATGGCGAGATAATAATAAGCCACAATAGAGCCGCGCACATAACCGGGCGTAATTTGAAGTAGCGCTGTCACCCCTGTCGACGACACCATACCAATGCCAATTGTCGCAATGCAAAGAACTCCAAAAGCAAGCCACCCTGTTGACATTAAGGGCGCTATTATTGTTGCAGGCACCATGATAAAAAGGCCTATGATGGATAATAAGAACGGTGCGTCAGTACGGCCACGCTTGGACCAAGCATCAGAAATGAACCCCGACGCAAAGTATGTCGGTACAGCAAAGATGAGCGTTGCTGTTGCATTTCGGCCAGCATAAAGCCCTCGCCCCCAGTTTTTTTCCCCAAATGTACGTTCGAACATTTCTGGCAACCAATTAAATTGGGAATAAGCAATACTGACCATCGTCACGAAAATAGAGACGAAACAAAGCAATGTCTTCCAGCGCGTCATCGCGAAATTAATCGCGTCCGCATAGCTCTTATCATCAGGCTGACGGCTCTCTGTGCGCGGAGGCTCTGTGAGAAAAAGAAAAAGGACCGCCACTAAAAGACCGGGCGCACCGACAATAACCATTATCATTTGCCAGGGTTCCAATTCACCCACAATGGGCCATATCAAAGTCCCGGTTGTTTCGAAATATCCCAAAAGGAATTTAATAATATACCCAGTCAAAGACGATGCTAAAAACAGAGCCGCGGAATAAAAAGCAATCGGTTTCGCGCGCCGTTCTTTAGGGAAGCTATCGCCAATAATGGAAAAGGCCGCTGGGCTCATCACAGCCTCACCTAAACCCACTAATAATCGAGCCATAAAGAAAAAAACGAAGGCCAACGCTCCCGTCGCAGCAAAATTTGTGACCACTCCCGTGGCGACCGTCGAAATTGACCAAACCGCAATGCCTAAAGCAATAATCCAAACACGTTTCTTGCGGTCGGTAAGCATCCCGAATGGAATAGCTGCAAAGGCATAGAGTAGCGTAAAGGCCAAAGCGAGCCACCCCATTTGCGTATCTGAAAATCCAAGGTCTGCTTTGATAGGTTTTGTGAGGTAACCGAGAATATAGCGGTCTAACATCGAAAAAACATAGGCGAGCGTTAAGAACCCAACCATGCTCCACGAATATGTCGGCTTGGGATAATTTATGCTTACAGCGCTCATGCTGCCGCCTTCGTTATGAGGTAAATAACAACAAGATTTCCGTCAAAGTCAACAATACCAATTTCGCGGCCCTCTCGGCCATCTTTTGTAACCAACATATCTTCACCGTAAACTTTTAATCCCAAGGCTTTAGATTGTGCCACAACGCGGTCAATTTCAACTATTTCAAGAATAATCGCGCTCCTGCGTGGCAAGTTTGTGATGGGCTTTGCGCACGGAACCTCGGTCAAAGCCATGGTATTTTTCTGCTGCGGAGTCCCCAAAACAGCAAAGCGAATTTTATTAGATTTATCTATTTCAAAGACTTCATAGCTGTAACTATCGTTGGCACTCTCTTTTACAAAGACCAAATCAAAACCGAGGACATCACCATAAAAAGTCATGGCGCGGTCAATATCTGCCACGACAAAATTTGACCGTTGAAACCTAAGCTTGGGTTTTTCAATCATCAAGTTTCACTTTCACGCAGCGCGTTCCAACGTTACTGCCATCATAGACTCCAATCAGGGCTTCGGGCATTTTATCAAATCCGATGAGCTCATCAATAAGCGGGATCATTTGTCCTGATGCAATCCAGTTTGCGAGTTGTGCGTTGGTCGCGTCAAATTCATCAATATAATTATAGACCATATAGCCATGCATTATTGCGTTGGCATTGCGAAGCTTGGTATAGTTTTTCAGGCCAAATTGCTCTTCACGTGTATATTCAGAGATGGAACCGCAAAGCACAATTCGCGCATCATAAGCTAAGTTTTCCAAGCAAGCCTCTAGGATTTCACCGCCAACATTATCGTAATAAATATCCATGCCGTCAGGGCAAAGCTCAGCTATTCGCGCGGGCACACTCTCATTTTTATAATCAATCATCGCATCCGCGCCTAGGCCCGTCACAATAGCGCATTTTTTTGGACCGCCAGCGATGCCAATGACGCGACATCCTTTTATCTTGGCCATCTGAACAACCATATGGCCTACGCCGCCTGCTGCTCCTGATACGACAACAACATCACCCTCTTTGGGCTGGCCTTGCTGCATAAATGAGGTATGCGCCGTTAGGCCCGTCATAGACAGGATGCGTACAGAATGTGCATAAGAAAGTTCGTGGTGTTTCACTTTTAAAAACCGCTCGCGAGGCGTCATTTTTGACACTTTGTAACTCTGCCACCCCAATTGCCCTTGAACGATTTCACCAATAGCGTAATTGGGATGATGGCTCTCCAAAACGCGGGCAACACCTCTCCCGTGAATAACATCCCCAATCGCCAAAGGGGGCTCGCCGCCAATAGTGGCGTTCATCATATACATGCGCATAACTGGCGCGATACCAAGGTAGAGGGTTTCTAAGAGAACCTCCCCTTCACCTGCCACTGGCATGGCGCTTTCCTTGTAAAGAAAATCCGTCGGCTTAGGCTTACCTTCAGGCCGCGCCCCCACACACCATTGTCGGTTTACGTTCATGCTGGGCCTATCTCTTCTGGCCAATCAATATGTGTGACCTGATTGCATTCAAAAAAGTGGCCATCGCCATCCCAAAGATTAGCCGAAAGAAAATGCTTGGTTTCGCCTTTCGCTCCTGTCGTGGACCATCTCTTAGGCACGCTGCGTGTTTTAAACCCATGCTTTGTGGCTTTGTCATAAATGGCTTGGGCGTCCTCTGCGATGACGACGAAGACAGGTTTTCCGTACCCCAAACTATAATCGATCTCCGGAGCCGGCATAACAGGATCGATGAATTCCATAAGACCCATCATGCCAATTTCGTCATGATTAAACTGAATAATGCAAAGCCGTAACACATCGCCTTTTTTACCTATGGGTAATCCGCCGCCATCCAAAGTAAAGGGGCGGTCAAACCAAACCTTGGCGCCTAATATGTCACGAAAGAAAACGAGCGATCGCTCCATATCGCGCACCATCATTGTAGTGCGTTTCATGACGTTACCCATAACTTTTTCTCCCAAAAGACAGAATGAGTAAGCCAACCAACCATGACACCCATTTTTCTATGACATCCGCATAAGCCATGTCGCTATTGGCAAAGGTAACCGCAATAAAAAATCCGGCTATGATAGAGGTCAAAACAAATCCGCCTTTTAAGCGCCAACCCAAACATTTAGTCAATATTGTTGGCCCAAATGTCGCGCCCAGCACGACCCAGCTAAATAACACTCGGCTGAAAATATCTTTGGGCATATAAAGCGTCATCAAGACTGCAAATATAGCTACCGCCACCATGGCTACACGGCCAAATAGAAGTGCTTGTTTCGGATCGCGATAGGTAAGCCCCATATCGTGCGAGACAGCAGAGGCCGCCGCGAGAAGTAAACTATCCACCGTAGACATCACGGCAGACAAGATAGCTGCCGTTACAATTCCTGCCAAAACAACTGGCATATAAGCTTTGGCAGCTGCAAAAAATAAGCCTTCTTGACCAGTCTCAATTCCGGTCGCACGGCATGCAAAAGCCAAGCAGATGAGCCCCGAATAGATAACAATGCCCCACCCAATCGTAATCGCCGCGCCATTGCGCCGCTCGCGAGCCGACTTCACGGCCATGATACGGTTAAGCAGTTGCGGCTGTCCCAGAGCGCCAAGCCCTGTCCCTAACAAACCCATTGCTAAGCCTACACCTAGCATGCCGCCAGTGCCGCCTGTAAAGCTAAAATAAGATTTAGCTTCATTAGCGTGCAGCGTATTAGCGATCTCGCCAAATCCTCCCGCCGCATTTACGGCCGCGATAGGCACTATAGTACAGGCCAACATCATCACGATAGCTTGCAGAGCATCAGTAATTGACGCCGCCCAAAACCCGCCCAGCAAGCAATAAGCAATAATCACTGCTGCACCTAGTAAAATAGCTTCCGTCGCATTTATACCAAAAACCTCCGTCAGCGCATTCCCGGCGGCTTGAAACTGAGAACTAATATAAAAGACGAAACAGAATAATATCATAACCGCGCAGACAATGCCAATAATACGCTTCCACTCTGGGCCAACATCCCCCGTAATAAAATCTATCACTGTGAGATAGCCGCGCTCCGCCGTTTCCGCATTTAGACGTGGGCCCATAACAAACCAAGTCAGCAGATAGCCGCTAAAAATTCCTGGAACGAGCCATAGCCCAACAACGCCTTTGGAATAGACCATACCGGTAAAACCCAGCAACACCCAAGCGCTTGACGTCGAGGCAGCGTAAGACAACCCCGCCGTCCAAGCGCCTAACTCCTGCCCCCCCAGAAAGAAATCACTTTCGGTCTTGACGCGCCTCGACGCCCAAAACCCTACGCCCAAGAGAATAAGTTTATACGCAATCAACGTAATGAAAACGACCGTAGTGGATGACATAAAACCTCATATTCTTTTTATTTTAAATAGCCTGCAACCAGTATCATAAATTGATATACATCAGCCCAGACTTGTGAAGCCCCCTATATAAAAGCCAAATAAGACCATAATGAAAGAGACCTATATAATGACCAAAGCCACACGTGTCGCTAAATTTGAAAAGCAAAGTTTTATGTTTACCTGCCTCGATGGAAAGAAAACACCGCCGCTGCGGGCAAAGCACCTTTTTGGACATTTAGATCATATAGAGGCACATAATGAAAAATACCGCATAGCCGGCCCCATGCGCCGTGCGCCCGACAGTGAAATTTTCGGGAGCTTTTTTATCATAGAGGCTGACACGGAAGAGGAAGCCTGGAGCTTTATGAAAGGTGATCCTTATATCAGTTCAGACATGTTTGAATCTATTTCGGTCATCCACTTCACGCCCGCCTGCGGCAACCTTCTGGGCGGTATCATTTGGGATCAAAACGAAATTCGCGCCAACATGAAAAAGTTTGTGTAAGCCGCGTTAATCGCTTTCAGGCTTAAAGCGGCTGACGCTTTCCATTAAGGCCTTCATCTCCTCCCCAGTATTAGGCAACTCATCCGAGGGAATGTCGAGGTGATTAATTGGGAATTCCTGTACATATTGTTCAAAGACAGGCCGCGTCATCTCATATGCAAAATTTGGAATTTTCCGGTTCTTACGGAATTCAGCAATCGGGATTTCAGCTTCGATAATATCATCTTCTGTTTTGGACAGAGATTTGGCGAGTATCTTACCATCTGGACTGGCAATTATACTCTCCCCTGCATTATAGCCAGGAATATCAAATGCAATATTGACCATTGGGGAATAAAACTTATTGATTCGCGCCATCGCCACCACATCATCCTCAGCAAAGAGCGTAGCCGTCCGGATCATGATCTCTGTCCCGCGCATGGCGAAAGCTGCGAAGATAAACGGATCCATCTGCACGGTTGAGACTGCGATATTACCATATTCGGTTTGCAAAACTGGAAACTCTTCTTCATCCCCATATTTCGCTCGGTATTTGTCGCGAACGGCTTCAATCGTTGTCGTCATAATTTCGCGGTCTTTGTAAATCCGTTTAATGTTACGGGATTTCCAAAAGGCCTTTTTCAGTTCCCCGTCACGACCAATAACGGCATTGATGGACAGGATATGGTTCGGCCAGTCTTTGTCACTCGCGTAAGTGCCAAAGACAAGGTAGGTATCACAGGCCTTCGCAATTTTTCCCAAACGCTCTGTTTCTGGCCCCGGTATCTCGACTGTAAATTTCAACTTATCTTTGCGTGAGCCCGACGAATAACCCGTCAAAGGAAATTCATGATATAACAGAAAGTCTGGTCTCTTGCCTGTACTACATGCTTTCTCTGCCATCTCTTCCATATGTTTGAGGTTATGATCTAAGCCTTCTTGGACAGTAGGAAAATCAGATAAAGAATCGACTGTTGTTTGAAGGACTTTCAAAACGATTGTGTCTTTAGCTAAGGGCAATATAGGATAAGAGCCATCTGGCTGAACCAGCACTGGAGACGCTTTTTCTTGGACAACCTCTTTATTTATTTCTGCATCCTTGTCTGCAACCGTTTCTGCGCCGCAGCCCGCAATCATCGCAGCTCCTAACAGACTTATTGCCGTAAATCTTGCTTTGAATCCCAAAGTGCTCTCCCTTTAAATAATCTTCGCCTTTGATAATTTGGCAAGAACATCGTCCTGACGCTTTTTGTAAAAGTCTCTACTCGGCGGTGTGGTCCCATCCCCCAATGACCCTGAGGGGTGCATATCCAGCTTTGCAAAGACCTTTGCATAGAGCTCCATCGGCTGACGCGCAAGCATATTGCCCATTCCGTTACGACGGCGACGATAACGAAGCGCCGCAATATCGACATCGGCGCAAGCCGTGATGGACTCCCCGCCTGGGGTCTCAGCTAATATAAGACCGCGATCGTCGACGATTTGACTGCGCGCATCGGTGCTCATAGCCGCGAGGCCCGTCCCCGTGATGCCTGCTGAATTTGCGGAAACCACGAAGCATTGATTTTCTTGCGCGCGAGCAATTTTGGCCACATTTTTGGGACTCATCAATGTGCTTGAGGCTTCGGAACTGGGATGGAGAATAACTTCCGCACCGCGCGCAGCTAGAATACGGCTAATTTCAGGGTAGCGGATTTCTTCACTGGCCAAGGCGGCGAGCCGTCCCAAAGGCGTTTCGAGCACTGGAAAGAGATCATTCTCAGAGTAATGCATCAAATATTTATCCCAAACGTCATAGGGTGATGGCGCATACATTGAAATCAAGCGGCGATAGCGTAGCTCTACATTCCCACTGGGGCCAATGATAAAACTGGTTTGAAAATAGAGTTCCGGAAAATACTTATCAACCTCATAAAGATTGCCCGCCAAATAAAGCCCTGTATCAGAGGCCAATTTCCCCAGCGCGGCATATTCTGGCCCGTCTATTTCAACGGCCGCTTTACGTTGCCAGTCTTTGGCGCTTTCGCCGGCCGGGAATCCCGTGAGGAAATATTCTGGCATACAAACAAGTTTCAAATCGGAACCATGAAACGCAAGCGCTGAAAAAATCTGCCCGCGGATCCTAGCGATTGCCCCATGCATAATAGGCCTAGCCTCCTCTCGTGAGGCACATCTATTCACGGCTTTACATTCTGTTTGCAAGGCCAAGGCTTTATAAATCTGTGGTGAATCGCTCATTCTATATCCATACCCTTTACACCTATATCCAATTTGACCTAAGTCAGACGCTAATCTTAACTTTGATATATGAGGAAAGCAAACTATGATATATGAGGAAAGCAAATGAGGTAAGGCCTTATCGTGAATGAAACTATAGACATTAAAAACCCCCGCACGGGCGAAGTCGATTATCACATCAATGCAACGAATCCCGCGGACATATCAAATCTCGCTTCAAGAGCCCTAGCAGTACAGAGCGAGTGGCTAGCTATTGGGTTGGAGGAGCGCTGTAAGGCCATCTCAACATTTGCTGACCTACTCGAAACCCATTCAACCTCTGTCATTCGAACGCTAGAAATTGACACAGGCCGCCGCATGTTAGCCCGAGCCGAAACACTTGGCGTAATTGGTAATTTACGCAATTGGGCTAGCTTGGCTCCAACGCTGATGCCTACGCCAGAATGGACGCAAGGCCGCGCCAAACATAATTTCAAACATATAAATGAATATGTCCCTTACAAGTTGGTTGGCGTGATTAGTCCTTGGAACTTCCCTATGATGCTCTCCTTTATCGACGCTATTCCTGCGTTGCTTGCCGGCGCAGTCGTAATGATCAAACCCAGCGAAGTGACGCCGCGCTTTGCCGATGTCGTCACGCCGATAATCAAGGCCGCGGGCTTACAAGATCAATTGATTTTCGTGCAAGGCGGCAGCGCAACAGGAGCCGCGCTTATTGATCATGTTGAATGTGTTTGCTTTACGGGCTCCGTACCGACGGGGCGGAAAGTCGCCTTGAAAGCCGCAGAGAACCTAATCCCCGCTAATTTGGAACTGGGCGGCAAGGATCCTCTCATTATTACCAAAGATGCCGATTTAAACGCCGCAACCTCATTGGCGCTGCGCGCCTCCGTCTTGGCCACAGGGCAAGCCTGTCAATCGATAGAGCGCGTTTACGTGCCAAACGCCATTTACGAGACTTTCATGGAGCAGCTCGCCGAAAAGGCCAGAGGCGTAAAATTAAACTACCCCGATATTTCCAAAGGTCATATTGGACCTTTCATCTTTGAACGCCAAGCCAGCATTGTCGCCGCGCAAATTGAGGACGCCAAAGCAAAGGGCGCAAAAGTTTTAACGGGTGGAACAATCTTAAGCCATGGCGGCGGAAGGTGGTTAGAGCCAACAGTCATCGCGAGTGTAACCCATGATATGGACATTATGCGCGAAGAGACTTTTGGCCCCGTCATCCCAGTTATGGGATATGAGACCATTGAAGAGGCGTTGTTTCTCGCCAATGATACAGAATTCGGCCTATCAGGTGCGGTCTTTGCCGAAAATATTGATGCGGCAAAAGCTATTGGAAAGCATATTGAAGCCGGCGCAATCAGCCTGATGGACGGCGCGCTGACGGGGCAATATTTTGATGCTGGCAAGCAAAGCTTCAAGAACTCAGGCCTAGGCGGCTCACGTATGGGTGTTAATGGCTTCTTGCGCTTCTTCCGGCAGAAAGCTTACATTGCGAACACAACCGCCCCTCTAAGACTCGAAGACTTTTCTGAATGACTGAGAACCTAAAATTCAAAATGCTAACCCCCGCCATAGGGGAATTAATATTATCCCAACCCGCAAGGCGCAACGCGCTAAACGCAGCCATGTGGACGCATCTTCCCGTCATCTTAGACAAAGCCGCCAAGATGAAAACCCTGCGCGCTCTAATAGTGCGCGGCGAAGGAGATCACTTTGCTAGCGGCGCAGATATTTCAGAATTTGAAACACTCTATGCGACAGCGACAAACGCGAAGAGAATAAGTGATGACATTGCGGCAGGGTTAAATGCTTTAGCTGAGTTTCCCATGCCAACCATCGCAATGATACGCGGCGCATGTGTGGGCGGCGGCTGCGGCATCGCTCTATGCTGTGATATACGCTTTGCTGATAATACGTCTAAATACGCCATCACCCCTGCAAAGCTCGGCCTCGTCTATCCCTTTAGCGACGTGCAGCGCCTCATTGAAACCATCGGCATTCCCAACGCCAAAGATATGTTATTATCCGCGCGGTTAATTCAAGCCAAATCCGCCCTAAAAATGGGCCTCATAAATCAGTTATTTAAAGTCGATAGCCTTGAGAAAAAAACACTCAAATACGCCGAAGGCCTCACAAGCATCTCCCCAGAGTCCCTTCGAGTGACGAAAAACATGTTCGCCGCTTACCAAGCCGGGCAAACCGAAGAGACAGCACAATCCATAAAATGGTTCTTGGAAGGTTTTTCAAGTGCAGATTTTAGAGAAGGTTACAAGGCATTTCTAGAAAAGCGAAAGCCTGATTTTAGCTAATTTATTTTACTTGATTTACAAAGGCTCAGGGTTACTCACGCCTTTCTAACTCCAACGCCACTTGACATAAGCTCCCAGAGTATTATCAAACATAAGCCAAGCATTATGCTTATAACTCACTGGTACAAATAACCTTTTAAAGCTGTGGGTCCAGATCCTGCTTTCTTTTTTGCCATAAACATTCTCGAAATTACAGTTACGACCTTATATCCTATTTTTTACTATTCTTCAAATATTTTAGACCGACGAATCTTAATATCCTTATGAAAGGATCATAGCTAACTAAATTCATCGATAAACTAATGTCTGCAATTTGGTTACCCCCCCTCAACCAATCACTTCCCTAACCGTTGCAACCAAATCCGGCTCGCATCCGCGCGGGCCTATAAGCTGGGCGCCAATGGGCAATCCTTGACCATCCTGACCAATGGGGAATTGTATGGCGGGACGGTCGGCTAGATTAGCAAAGGCCGTGAAGTCCGCTTGGTTGGTTGGTACGGGATCGCCGAATTTAAATGCCGTTTGGGGCGCGGTTGGCATGAGGATGAAGTCTGGGAACTCTGCAGCGCGCAAGGTTTTAATATGGGCGTAGGCGTCTTCAATTTTCTTAAGTGGTAGATCGCGTCCATATTCAAGCATGGATCGAAAGAAATCAGAAAAATATTCTGGCGTCTCAGAAAGCTTCTCCGCGTGAACTGCATAGCCTTCGACCTCAGACAGAATAAGCCCTTCACGTCGGGACGCCCCAAACTGATAAGGTGAGAGTTTTGTTGTGGGGCACTTGCCAAGCTTAGAGGTAAATCTCTCGAAGGTGGCGTGAACGTCTGAGGTGCATTCAACCTCACCCTGCCAATCAAGTAGGGTAATGTCACCCGGTGTTCCTCCACGAAAATCGCGGTCTGTGATGACTTCAGTTGCGCGAACGACATCGTCTAAACTTTTCCCATGCACGCCTATCGTATCTAAGGTCAGCGAGAGGGGCATGACGCCTTTGAGCATCTCAACATTATGAGACGGTTTAAAACCCCAGAGCCCACAATAGGCTGAAGGAATACGCACAGAGCCCATAGTGTCCGTACCAAGGGCTATATGGACTTGTCCTGCCGCAACCGCCGCCGCAGACCCGCCGCTGGATCCGCCGGGCGTATATCCCGATTTGAGCGGGTTATAGGTTTTGCCAAACCAGGGGTTATCTGTCTGCGCGCCCAACGCGCCTTCTTCCATATTAAGAATGGCCGCGATGTTGTAGCCTGCCGACCGCAAACGTGTAATAACAAGCGCGTCTTCGTCCGCAATATCTTTAGTATAAGCTTTAATGCCACAATGACAGGCATAGCCTTTGATTGCGATATTCGATTTTATACCAACACTCTCACCATCCGTTTGAGGACGGATCCTTTCCAAAACAGCATTGATATTTCTAGGGGCCATTAAAAACGTGTATCTAAAAGGCGAATGGGTTTTTGGCGAATGTCCACTTGAGTAATATCCCCCGTCGTACCGATGGGAACCAATTTCACCGACATCCCAAGGCCGAGCTTTTCTTTCAGTAGGGCTTCAAATTTTGGTGTGAGTCTCGACGTTTCGCCTGACTTACATTCTGCTACAACTGTCATTTCATCGCGCCCCTGATCATCCCTAACGACCTGACAATAAAATTCTCCAGCAAAACTGTCAATCTCTTCCATAATGGGGCCAATAGCTTGCGGAAAGATATTTATCCCGCGCAGTTTTACCATATTATCGGACCTTCCTAAAAAGCCTTCAATGCGCTGATAATTTAAGCCGAGAGAAGATTTTCCTGGACGCACCGCCGAGACATCATGGGTATTAAACCGAATAATCGGATAAACGTCGTCTTTGAACAGACAAGTACATACCATATTGCCACTTTTCCCTTCTGTGACAATCTCATCGGTTTCTATATCGCAAATTTCTAAATATTGCGCATCTTCCATAACATAGAGCCCGTCTTGGTCGGGCCCCTCACCTGCAATCGCGCCTGTATCGCCGACGCCGTACCAATCATAACATTTCGCTCCGCCCCACATTTTAGAGATACTATCTTTGTCTTCGCGGCCCATATGGCCCGAGATTGTGCGCACGGGAATATCAACGCCTGGCTCAAGGCCAGCCTCACGCGCTACCTTGGCTAGTTTCTTTATGTAATCCGCAAAGCCGACAATCGCGGTAGTGCCAAAGTCAGTCATCATTTGTACTTGTTTGACAGAGCGGGTTTCAACGCCCGTACCGGCGGATACGAAAATGGCTTGAGTCCAATGGGTAACCGCTTCGCGCACATAATGCCCGCCATTAATCGGGCCGTGGCCATAAACAGAATGAATAATATCACCGCGTCCAATCCCTTGCAAAGTATAGAGTCGACCCAATAAGAGATTTTGCACTTCGCGAGATTTGGGACCAAATATAAGCACTTGCGGCTTGCCTGTTGTTCCCGATGTGGTGTGAAATTTTATAGGCGGTTGGCCTTCAGGGGAATACGTTTCTAATCCTGCGAAGTCACCAAAGGGCGGGCAGCGATCTATGCTCGCCATAATATCCGATTTATCAAATATTGGTAGCTTTTGAATATCCTTTAAACCATCAATGTCGCCAGGCTGAATTCCAGTAGCGCCCCATAATTTTCGGTAAAAGGGGATTTTCCAGGCGCGCAAAAGCATTTTGCGAAATAAACGATCCTGATGGGCAAATAAGGCATCACGACTTGTGTTTTTTGCAAAAGCGAGAAACTCATCGCCAATCGGGTGATCCGCGCGAAGTTCGTTCGGCTTTATGAAATCAAAATAGGTTGTATGCATATATCTATAAGCCTGAGGCAAGTGAGAAAAGCTCACTGCAATCCTCGGACCGCTCCAAATTATCAGTAAGGTCAATGAGCCTGTTTGCAACGGGTTGTGCTTTGACCTCACTCAATCCAAAAGCGAGGCATTTACGAAATTTCTCAATATGTTGCTCCCGCGACAGCGGATCAACCGGAGACCCAAATAGTTTTCTGATAATCGCAATCTTTTCATCGCCATTTTTAAGACGCGCCGTCATGGATTGTGGCACGAATTTTGCTGGGTCTGTAATGTGATTGGTCTCTATTTTTATTTTCCTCGAGGCTGCAAGGATAACGGCGCTTTCTAGATCAGCATCTGTAAAATCATTCAACCCGATTGTGCCCCGCATCAGGACGGTTGACGCCAGATAAGGAAAGCAAAGCCGCGCATAATTGGCTATCATTTTATCTGGAATGGGGCGGTCCACTAGTCTTGCAATAATCGGCGGCGCAGAGAGGGTCAGCTCTTCGAGATTATCGAGCGTCACGCCCTGTTTTATGAGCTCTTGCAACAAGACAATTCCGCCTTGCGCCGCTCGGCCCGTAGGAAAAGGCTTCCAACTGACTTCGGTGATGCGATGAATTTTGCCAATACGCCCTGCTGCCTTTTGCTCGTCGGCCTCATCCTCAAACATTTGAAAATATCCAAAAGCTCCTTCGAGAGAACTTTCAGGTCCATGAAGTCCTGCCTCAGCCAAATCACAGGCTACAACCGCCGCCCTCGCCGCGCCTGCAATTTGCACCTGAAGTGCAGGCTTACCTTCAAGATGGGCCTGCATCACACCCGCACATTGCGCCAGCGCGCAACCCATTGCAGATATAGCCATCGCTTCGTCAAACCCTCGCAACCGCGCAATACCCAGGGTAGCCCCGAATAGTCCCGCTGTCGCAGGCCGAAAGAACTTTAAAGGCGAGGTTACAGCAACGCCGAGTTCAACCGCAACATCGACAGCGACGATAACCGCTTCCATCAACTGGAGCCCAGTTACGCCGTTTTGCCGCTCGGCCTCAGCTGACACGGCCGCAAATATTGTCGCCATAGGATGAACTACGGCAGGTTCATGCACGCAGTCATATTCCATGGAATGAATTTGAAAACCGTTAAGATAGGCAGCGGTCGCCGTAGGGGCTTTCATCCCGAGTCCCCATAGATGCGCATCATCGCCTTGTCCCCATGATAAAGCCGTTTTGAACACAGCCTCTTTAAAAGGCGCGTTTGAGCCGGCAATACCTACACCAAGGCTATCGAGAATAAAGGTCTTGGCCGCGTCATAAGCAGTGTCAGGAAAGACCGATTGTGTTAAGGCATAATTGGCAAAGTGGCGGGAAATTTCACTCATATTACTCCTTCTCCATAAGGGACTGGCAAGGTACTGTTCTCTGTCGCACAATTCGAATTCATGGGAGATGCCTAGTATAATGCTTGATGGAGCCCAAGGTCATAAAATTCATGGCTGCGGAGCAAAGCTCGTTTGCTCGAACGGCAGATAGACCATGATAATTAAACATAGATAGAGCCTTTTTTATAACAGCTTTTTCATCCATAGGATTTTCCGGATCGCCATAAGCATCTTTAACGGCACTTATTTGGCCATTGATGGATACACTTGCGCCGAAATGCTTGGGGTATGGGGTTTGATAAAATTCTGACGCACGAAGCTCTACTCTATCGCGTATCGCCATTATTTTGGGGTCATTTATGACCGCCTCACTGAAATCTGCCAATATAGGCGGCTTTCCTAATAAAGTCACCGCTGCAACATGTTGCAGTGAAAACATGGCCTCTTGCATAGAAGCAGGATGCGGACGGTCACAAAACTTAAGCGCATCATCATAGGTTTCGATAATAATTGGCCAGGTCTTAACGTCTTTTAATGTCATGCGGGATTTTATGATGGCATCAATGGCCGGATGAGCGTGCCGGCAAGAGGGGTAAGGCTTAAGGCTTGTATTATGAATAAGCCATTCTGGACCATAGTCTTTGAGCACGTCTTCAGGATTTGCCCCTGGGCACATAGCCGCAAAGAAACCTTGCTCCCCGTCTAAAATTGAACGCGGCCCTTGAATGCCCTCACGTGCAAGAAATGCACTGAGCACACCGATTTGAGCCGCGTGACCTGCATGTATCTGTTTGGCGTTTGAGTCAGCTTCATGACGTGTCTGCCAAAGGCCAGCTGCCTGCGTACCGACCAGACCCAGTGCTGATGTCAGTTCAGACACATTACACCCTAATAAAGAACATGCCGCGGTCGCCGCCCCGAAGGGACCACAGGTCGCCGTATTATGCCAAAACGCGTAGTGACCAGCCCCGACAGCGCGGCCAATACGAATTGTCGCCTCATATCCAACGAGGATAGCTTTTAAGACATCATATGGAGCGGCATTAACATGCTCACCCACGGCCAAAGCTGCCGGAATAATTGTTGGGCCTGCATGTAATATAGCGCGTTTATCAACGTCGTCCATCTCTAACATGTTACCCAGACAGCCATTATGAAATGCGGCTAAGACCGGCCCCGCTGGAAGGCTACCAATGCGGACGCAATCACCTGATTTAAAGGGTAAAACGTTGGATAAATTATCGCCAAATAGACCTTTTGAGCCGCCAACTGCACAGCCTGTCCAATCCAGAAGGAGGAGCTGTGCACGTTCACAATCTTCTATAGAGATTGTGCGTTCGGTTATGCTCGAGGCAAGGCGCTCTGTGACACTGGGTTTCATTTTTTATAAAACTCGATATTTGCGCCGTCGGGTGTCTTTATACTAAGGCTTTTTGTGTCACCCCCAATTATATTTACTCTCCTTGCACGGAGATTTTTTCGGACAGCCTCTAATTTTTCCACCTTAAAGCGCACGGCGATAATACCTGTGTGTTTATAATCGCATCGATCTGCATAATTCACGCCGTCTTTCATCCCCTCAATATCAATCATTTCCATGCGGCCATAAATATTCCCAGATTTAGGGGTCATAATCCCAGTCAAATAGGGAATGCTCGTCGTAAGTTTAAGCGGAATTCCTAGAGGCATCACTTCTTCAGTTTCTGATGTGTAAGGGGGACCATAAAAATGCGTATCAAAACCCAATTTCTGTTGAAAAAAATCATAACCTACATCTCGATCTTCTACCATCTGCATGATATTAAAGGGTCTGGAGATCCGTTCAAAAGGCGTGAAGCCTTCGGGGATTGAACGATTTAGTCTTTCATAGAGTTGAACACGCATGCCGCTTTTATGTGTCAAAACCACTATATGTAGTTTTGAAGCTCCAAACTCCAGATAGGCCAAATCTGTAAGAGGTACCCAACCGATGAGCGCAGCATCTTTAATAATTGAAGGCAGATTTTTCGCCCGCATCATAAGCGAAAAATAGCACCCTTTATCCCAAGCACGGCTTGATGCGGGACGCGCAGGCGGGGCGTCGCCTATGCGCTTTAAGCGAATAAAGCTACTTTCCGCGCCGGGCGCGCCAAGTAGCAATTCATCGGGTTTTTGATCCAGTATTTCAAACCCTGCAATCTCTTGAAAAAATGGGGTTAAGTCTTCAAATTGCGCAACATTTATCACGACTTCATGCCACGGGTTTTGGTTGATTGAGCTAGGTTTATCGCGTTTAGAAAGGTCAATCCATTCAGCTTCTGTGTCTGTAACACCCTTTGTAGCTGGGGCACACCCTATCAGAAGGGTGACGGTCGCTGTCACTAATATGTAAAGGATATATTTCATCTTGGCTCCACGCCTACAGCTTTAGCGTAAATAAGCGGCGTGTCTTCTAGTTGCGTATCCATTGTAGAGTTCCAGCGATTGAGAAATCCAAACATGGAAATCACAGCAACAATTTCGACAATCTGTGCATACGTAAAATGCCTCCGCAAATCTTTAAACTGCGCGTCGGTCACTTCATTGGGCGTCATCGCACCAGCTTGTGCGACCCGCAAAGCTGCGCGTTCCGCTTCGGAAAATAAAGGTGACGTTTCATACTCCCATGCGGCAAGGATACGGGCATGCTCTTCGCCCTGTTCATGCGCGCCGTGGGCTGTATGGATTTGACAATATTTACATCCGGCTGCAATTGATGCGATATGACCAATAAGGCGCTTAAGTCCCTGTGATACTTCACCGGGAGCGTAGATAGCGCCGCACATTGCCGCAACACCTTTCAGGATAGCAGGGTTCCGCGCCATATCATGAACATCATTTGGGGTAAATCCCATCATGTTTTTGGCAAATTCGAAAAGAGGATGGGCCTCTTCGGGAATATCGACGCCCGAAAGTCTTGGAAGGCGCGACATTAAAAACCGTCTTTCAATTTATTCGTATGTTGTCCGAATTCAGGCAGGTCAAATGATAGTTGAGGAGGTTCTTGAGCAAAGCGAATGGGGTTTTCGATATGGTATTTTCCGTCTACCTTAATGACAGGCGCTCCATCCTCAGTTAGAGCCTCATGCAAGCTTCGAATAACTGACCAGCAGCAATCAATGTCTCTGAAAATTGACTCCCATTCGGATTGCGTTTTAGTTTTAAATATCTCGGTAAAAAATACCTTTACAGCCTCTTGGTTACCCACAGGTTTTTTCATCTCTTCGATCAGGTCAGGGCGGTCAAAATAATTTAAAACGTTAGACACGAATTTGGGCTCGGAGCCTCCCAGAACAATATGCCCGCTATTTTTAGTATCGTAAATATTGATAAAGGCATTACCGCCAAAGCTGCGCATTTCATTCCGATTTGGTTGTCGGTCTTCGGCAAATATCGCACCTGTCACATTGGGCACCCAAGAGAGCAGGCTATCATACATGGAGATATCAAGGTAATCGCCCTTACCTTGATTTGGGCCCGGTTTTTCGCGCCGGTAAAGCGCCATTGAAATTCCCGATAATGCATGTAGCGAAGCTGTAATATCAGCGCTTGGCATAGGTGTTAAAGTGGGCTGACCAGTCATAGAACGCGTGAGGTCCGCTGTGCCTGCCATCGCTTGTACCACCAAATCATGAGCTGGTTTATCTTTATACTTACCCTCCTGCCCAAAGGCCGAAATTGAGCAATAAATAATTCCAGGATTGATAGCTTTGATTGCCTCATAATCAACTCCAAGGCGAGTCACGACACCCGGGCGAAAGGCTTCCACAAAAACATCAGCAGCGGTAGCAAGTTTTAGAAACTGGGCGTGTTGGTCTTTGTCTTTTAAATTAACCTTATAGCTCTTCTTACCACGCGCAATATTGGCGAACCAAACAGATGTCCCATCGGCGTATTTTTCGCCCATAGCGCGGGTCGGTTCGCCCATACCATTATCCGCCTCGACCATCACAACATCTGCCCCGTGATCAGCCATCATCATCGCCATATGTGGCCCCGGTAAAAAGGCCGAAAGGTCAAGAACTTTAATGCCGGAGAGTTTCATCATCACAATCCATACTTCTTAGGATGAGAATTTAAGTATTTTTCTGGCTTTCCTATTAACTCATCTGTATTAGACCCTAGCTCAGGCGAAATTCCTCCCTTCAGACGCTGACCATTATATTTGTAGGGGGAGGATAGAAGGCGTATTTTCCCATTCTCAAATCCAGTATGGTTATCTTCATACACCATTTCAATCTCGGCCACGTAGGGAGTCTCCATGGCTTGGGCGATATCATAGACAGGCGCGGCGGGCACATAGCCGCCAAATTTCTTCATCCAATGGGCGACTGTATTTGTTTTGAGCACCACTTCCATGGTCTCTTGCACTAAGGAGCGATTACAGCGGCGGTCTTCCACTTTTGCAAAGCGAGGATCGGAAACCCATTCAGGGTGACCTAATCGCTCTGCGACGCGTTCCCAAAATTTTTGCGTTTGGCAACAGAACATAAGCCAACCATCACTGGCTTCCATTAATTGGCTCGGTACAATAGCCGGATGCGCGCCGCGCGGTTGGCGCGTAACGACATCTCCTGAATTTAAATACCAAGTCGCAGGATAGGATAGCTGGTGCAGCGCCGTATCAAAAAGTGAAACGTCGATGTCGCTGCCCTTACCGGTACGGTGTGCGCCAAAAACAGCGGCAATTAAGCCGGTGGCAAACATAGATCCGGTCATGAAGTCAACCATAGAAAGACCAAAGCGAACGGGCGGTCCATCTGGCTCACCTGTCACAGAACAAAAGCCTGCCTCGGCCTGCATCAAGTAATCATAACCTGGCCAAGTCTCACGACTATTCCCTCGCCCATATGCGGAGAGATGCGCACAGACTATCTTTGGATTTATGGATTTAAGGTATGGATAATCAATTTTCAATTTTGCCGGTAGGTCCCCACGGAGATTATTTGAGACAGCATCCGCCGTTTTCACAAGATCTTCAAATGCGGCTCGCCCCTCAACTGACTTAAGATTCAATGAGAGGGACTTTTTATTGCGGTTAAAGGTCTGAAAAAATTGACTGTCCTTATCGCCAATGAGATGCGGCGATACAAAACGAGAGACGTCGCCGCCTGTCAGAGGGTTCTCAATCTTAATAACTTCCGCGCCAAGATCAGCCAGAAGCTGAGTCCCATAAGGCCCCGCCCCATATTGTTCCACCGCGATGATACGAATGCCTTTGAGGGGTAATTTTTGGGTCATTCGGATAGGCCTTTCAGATCTTATTTCGAGCGATTTGTTGTTTCGCAATGATTATACGCTGCATTTCATTTGTGCCCTCCCCTATACACATAAGCGGGGCTTCGCGAAAGAGACGCTCAACGGGGTATTCCTTGGAATAGGAATAGCCGCCATGAATCCGCATGGCTTCCATAGAGTTTTCTACAGCGGCCTCGGAGGCAAAATATTTCGCCATGCCTGCTTCCATATCACAGCGCTCACCCGTGTCATAAGCGCGGGCTGCGTCAAGGGTCATTAATTCAGCCGCTTTAGCGCGCGTCGCCATTTCCCCTAATTTTAATTGTATCGCTTGATGCTCGCAAATCTGCACTCCAAATGTTTTACGCTCTTGGGAATAGCGTGTTGCTTCTTCAAGAGCGCGACGCGCAATACCCACTGAACGCGCTGCAATATTGATACGGCCAAGCTCAAGCCCCCCTACAGCCATGTAAAATCCTTTGCCCTCTTCCCCGCCAATTAGATGACGTTTGGCGTCGATGCGGTAATTGTCCAAGAATATCTCGGCGCTATCAATGCCTTTATAGGCCAGTTTTTGCATCTTCTTGCCATTGGTATATCCAGCATAAGCCTCGCCCGTATCGGGGTCTACTTTAGGCGTGATGAACATCGACATGCCACGATAACGTGGATTGCAATTAGGGTCTGTTTTTACCATCAAAGCAACGGCGCCGCCTTGGATTGCATTAGAAATCCATGTTTTAGAGCCATTAATGATGTAGTGATCTCCGTCTTTTTTGGCTATCGTTTTGATCGCCTGCAGATCCGTCCCAGCATTCGGTTCTGTTAGGCCTAAAGCGCCGCGAATTTCACCTGAACAGAATTTTGGAAGCCAATAGTCCTTTTGAAAATCAGTTCCATATTTCTCAACAACGGTTGCCATCATCAAGTGGGAATTGAATATCCCTGTTAGGCTCATCCATTCTTCGGAAATCCGCGTGACAATTTTGGCGTAAGTTGAGGCTGACAGTCCCAAACCACCATAATCCTGTGGTATCGTCGCCCCAAACAGTCCGAACTCCTTCATCTGTTGGACGAAATCATGAGGATATTCATCCGCATGCTCCATCTCCATAACCTTATCACGCACCTCTTCTCGGCACCATCTATCAATAGTGTCGAGCATCATATTTTCATCTTCAACGGTCCACCCATCAGGGCTAGCTATAGCGTTCATAAGTTCAGTTCCTAATAATTTTCAACTTTGTCTTCCACGGCATTGCCTGCCGAAGGGATGAGCATGTTGCGTTTAAAGGTGCAAACCATTTCCTTTTTCTGGTTAAAGCCTCGAGTAACAATCGTGACGATGCCTTGTCCTGGACGCGATTTACTTGTACGTTTAGCCAGCACCTCAGACTCACCGTAAAGCGTGTCTCCTACAAAAACAGGGGCGGTAAATTTAACTTCATCCATACCAAGATTGGCAATCGCTTTTTGCGAACAATCAGATACAGACATGCCGATCAAAAGCGCAAGCGTGTAAGGGCTAACCACAAGGCATTGCTTAAATTCAGACGCTATAGCAAACTCATTATCAAAATGCATGGGGTGGGTATTCATTGTCATTAATGTGAACATGTGATTGTCATATTCGGTAATCGTTTTTCCAGGTCGGTGCTCATAAACATGACCGACTCCGAAGTCCTCATAATAACGCCCAAAGGTTTCGCGAAACCGATTAGGCGCAACTTCTTTGACTGATCCAACCATTAGTTTCTATCCCTATTTGCGAGAACCCGCTGTGCTTTTCTGACAACGGGCGCGTCAATAAATTTACCGTCAAGTAACACTACATTATCCCTCGCCTTTTGATACGCCGCAATCACCCGTTCGGCTTGCAGCACCTCACCTTCAGATGGCGCGAGAGCGGTATGAATGCGGTTAATTTGGGAGGGATGAATGGCTGAGCGCGCATGAATACCTAGCGCTTTTGCGCGGCGCGTTGTCGCTTCGCAATCATCTAAATCGCGGACATGAATATGCGGGACATCAAAAAGAAGAACACCATGCGCTGCGGCCGCCGCGACTAAACGTGAACGCGCATGAAGATGTGTGTCCCAAGACAAATCGCAATCAACGTCTCCGGCATAATCGACCGCGCCATACATACCCATTTTCACGCGGTCATAAGAGAATATCTCCTCACAATTTAAGAGACCTTCAGCGCTTTCAATGATTGCGAGAAATGGGCCTAAATTATGACTTAGATTCTCATCTAATTCCTTCATCTGTAGACGCGATGCCACCTTCGGGATCATGACATAGGGTAGGGTCAGACCGCTTTCTTTCAAGGCTGCAATATCTGCGTGCCCATCAGGCGTATCAACACCGTTAATACGTAAGGAAATATGCTTATGCTCTGTGCGAGCTAACCAAGCTAAGACATCCTTACGCGCCTGCGCTTTTTCACTTGACCCGACTGCATCTTCGAGGTCGATACAGACAAGATCCGCGCCCGAAAGGCAAGCTTTTTCGAATCTATCTAGGCGATTTCCTGGGACAAAAAGTTGAGAGCGATAATACATAAGGCGGTTTATCCTGAGGTGATTAAAACGGGTTGATGTGTGTCAACTATGAAGGCTTTACCTGCGCGGCAAAGTGAGCAGCAATGTCTTCACGGCGGGCTATCCAGACATCTTGACGATCTTTGACATAGTCCAAAAATTCGCGGAACGCCCATATGCGGCCCGGACGACCAATTATGCGTAAATGAAGCCCTAGGCTCATCATACGCGCGCCCTCCTCATTCGCCTCGGCCAGTAATTCATCAAATGTCTTTTTAGCGTAATCAAGCCACATCTGCGCCGTAAAGCCTGGCGAGAGCCAGAACTTCATATCATTACTATCCACCGCATAAGGTAAGACAATTAAGGGTTTCGTCGTCTCATCCCCCATATCCACCTGTTCCCACCGCGGAAAATCATCTGAATAATCATCCATATGATAGAGATATCCTTCTTTAACGAGTGAGCGGCGGATATTATCCGTATGCAAGTATCGCGAGAGATAACCTACAGGTTTGCGCCCGCATGTCGTTTCAATCGAGCTCGTTCCCTTTTTGATAAAGGCTAGTTCCTCCTCTTCATTCATAAAGGCGGTAAAAAGCCAACGATAACCATGCGAACAGGGCTCATCCCCACGATTAGTGATAGCCTCAGCTATCCATGACGCTTTTTCCAAGGCTTGCGCACAGACCGTCCAAGTCGCGGGTACACCTGCTTCGTTGAGCAGCTTTAAAATACGCGGCGCGCCGCGATTAATACCATATTGATAATTACTCTCATTCCCATGGACACGGATAGGCGCTTTGAGTCCCGAGACTAATTCATCGACAGGCTCATTAGCTTTATCACCCTGCAAGATGCCGCGCTCAGCTCCCTCTTCAACATTGACGACAATGGAGAGCGCAAGCTTAGCGCCATTAGGCCAAGTAAAATCTTTTGGGGAGGGTTCGTTATGTGTCATCTACTCTCCTTGAGGAAGTAAAAGATCAGGACATATGCTTTCTTTCTCCTTTAGAGGAAGGCAAAAGCAAGCTTTAGTATAGCTTTTGGAGGGGAAAGCCGCGTTGTGGTGAAATCGGAATACATACCCCCTCCAAGTGTCACTGAGTTCCACTTGCCTCCCCCTAGAAGGAAAACAGATCATCGGAGCATTAGGCATTTAATGTGGTTCCTCCCCGCCTGAAACATTCATGCTTTCTGCCGTGATATACCTTGCTTCATCACTGCACAAAAACGCCACGGCATTAGCAGTATCTTCAGGCAAACCTGGTCGTCCCATTGGGATACGCGCTGCCATAGCTTTAAGATAGTCTTCGACGCTTGCCGCGCCTGTGACTTCAGTGAAATATTCATTCTGCCAAGCCCCCAGTCCCGTTGTAACATGATTGGGGCAGACATTATTGATAGTAATTTTATGCGGCCCAAGCTCAATCGCTGCGCTTCGAACGAGACCGACGAGGCCATGTTTTGAGCTCGTATAGGCCTGCGCATGCGGGAAGCCTGATTTCGCAGCTTGAGAAGCAACATTAATAATGCGACCGCCTTTACCTTGGGCAACCATCACTTCAGCAGCAGATTTAACGCCAAAGAAAGAGCCAGAGAGGTTCACATCAATCACAGCGCGCCAATCATCCTCCGTTACATCGAGCAATGGCTTCATAATATAGCCAATGCCTGCATTATTGATCCAAATATCTAATGAACCATGCGTATCCACAGCATGTTTTGCAAGCCCTTTTACATCCTCGAGCGAGCGCACATCACACACGCAAGTACTGACCTCAACTCCCATTCCACGGAGCTCCTCGGCAATGGATTCCATTTCATCAGAAGAGCCAATATGCCCTGGGTTTGTGGCGGCATCACGAGACTCGCCAATATCAGAAATAACAATATTCGCGCCATCATTGGCAAGGCGCAAAGCAATGGCTTCACCCAACCCGCCTCGGCGGCCCGACCCTGTAATAACTGCTGTTTTCCCCTTTAATTTCATTATATTTTTTTCCTAAAGTTTTTCTGTCGTGATAAAAACAAGATCATCCGCCATCGCTTGGAATTCAGCCGCGACCTTCTGCATCGTCTCACTGCCAGCCTCTTCGCCGAACTTATCCATATCCAGAATATCGATGGTTTCAAAATAGGCATAGGGCGGCGAATCTTCAGAGAATAAAAGTCCCGTTGTTTTAAAAACCTCGAATTTTTCGATAGAGCCGAGACCATTGACCGTGGGTATATCAACAGATTTTGCCCATGATTCGTAGTCAGACACCGAGACATCGGCTTTCAAATTAAAAAGAACTAAAATTTTTACGGCCATGATATTCTCCTATGTTTTGCTCTAATGTGAAGATATAGAGGCATAAGGCTTTGACATCCGTCAACTCCTTTTACGCGGCCAGTCTATACTATCTATATGTTGAAGGAGATATTCATGTCAAATACCAAAGCTTATGATGGTCCACCAGATTACCGCAATGTCGGCATTCATGCTATGTCGCCCGAAACAAGCCATGATGAAAAAGCGCGGTTTAACTTCTTAGCTCATATGAATAGACATTTAGCATCAAATATACTCCCCGGTATTAAGACGGCTTATGAGACTCGGGTTAAACCCAATAATCCAAGCCCAAACCACCGTAACCAAGTGCGTAAGGCGTTACTTGAAGATTCTCTCTTCCAGCATTGGAGCGCTCTTCGCCGTGGCACGATGGAACTGCGTCAACAAGCTGGTCGTTGGGTTACGCTTCGACAAGCCGAAGAATTAAATGCCAGGGCTGAAGAGATGACCAAAGGCGACCCCCGCTTAATTCTCGATCCTAATTTAGTTCTCCCAAATTATCTCGCAAAAATTGACCATCACTGCATGCCGGGCAGCTATCATGATGAACTTGTCCCAGGCGATGTCACAGGCGCAGCAAATTATGATGTCGGCATTTTTGTAACCACAGGCGGTGGCCTTGGACGCTATTCAGATGGCGGTGGCAAAGCTGTTGTAGCTTGGGTGAAAAAGAACCGCCCCGATTTTGCGCCTAAACGCATTCTTGATATTGGCGGCGGGCTTGGACAAAATGTTGTACCGATTGCGCAAACGTTTCCGGACGCTGAAGTTGTTTGTGTTGATACGGGCGCGCCTGTTCTGCGCTATGGACTGGCCCGCGCAAAATCTATGGGCGTAGAAAATATCACCTTTGTACAGGCCAATGCCGAAGACCTCTTTATGTTTGAAAACGGTTCATTTGACTGGGTACAATCCACAATGTTTCTGCATGAAACGTCGGTTAAATCCATGCCGCGGATTATGAAAGAAAGTCACCGTCTTCTTGCAAAAGACGGTCTCGTAATGCATGTCGAACAACCGCAATACGGCCCCGATATGCCTCTTTATGAGCAAGCCATTCGCGATTGGGATGCGTTTTATAATAATGAACCCTTTTGGACAAAAATGCACGAGCTCGACCTCGATCAGTGGATGGTCGACGCAGGATTTTCTCGCGATGAGCTTGTACATTGCAGCGTTGCGGCTGTGGTGGATACTACGCTCTTCCCAGAACACGCCAATGATGACTACGAAGATTATGGCCGTAAGGCAGCTTGGCACATTATCGGTGCTGAGAAGAAAGCGGCTTGATGACAACTCAAATCGATCCACTAACGCTGGCTGGCGCAAAACCTAAGGGTAAGCGCCCTTTTTTTCTTGAACATAAAGATACGGAAAAAGTACTTGCAGTAACTATGGCCGTGGCCCAAGAGCTTGCCGTTATGCGAGAGCGCTTGGATACAGTTGAGCGCCTGCTCGAGACTAAAGGCGTGACCCAAGATGATATTGAAAACTTCAAGCCTACAAAAGCCCAAGCAGAACAACGCGGTGCTTGGATACAGGAGTATCTCGCCCGCATCCTACGCATCTACCAGCAGGAAATTGAAGGCCTTGATAAACCTGACGATCCTACCTCTGAAGAGATTGGACATGAATTGGCCCAAGAATAATGCCCAAACCCATCAGGAAATTCGGGGATTCAGATTACGGGCAAATGCACTACCGTATTTCCTTCGCAACAAAACCATTGAAAAAACATCCTTTAATTTGCTTACACCAAAGTCCAAAATCATCACGAGAATTTATCAAATTCATGGAAATCGCATCAGAAGACCGCACAGTCATAGCAATAGATAGCCCTGGTCATGGGGAGTCGGATGTCCCTCAACAGAAAATGAATATAGAAGGTTTTGCTCGTTCAATCTGGGAAGTTCTGAGTGAATTTAGTTTTGATAAAGTCGATCTTCTAGGACATCACACCGGCGCAAAAGTTGCTACCGAAATGGCTTATCAATGCCCAGATGATGTTGGCGGGATTGTTATGGTCTCTGCTTTGGTCCTGAACGCTGAGGAACGTGAACACTTCAAGTCTCAATTTCAGCCTATCCCCCTTGACGAAGACGGTACGCGGTTTCAACACATGTGGGCACAATCTCTAAAATATCGTGGTCCCAACGTAACATTGGAACAACTCGCCGCCTCCATGGCCGAAAACCTGCGGGCTGGTGAAGCCTATGAGTGGGGGCATGAAGCAGCTTTTAATTATACAGAAAACTTCGCACAACGCATCGCTAGCCTGCCTCATCGTATAACAGTGCTAAATCCAAAAGACATGTTATTTGATCTCACGCCGCGCGTGGGCAAATTACTCCAAAATGGCGCGGTCATAGATCATCCCGAATGGGGATTTGGTTTTATGGAAACGGATACTGAGGGCGCCGTCAAAGCCGTTAAGAACGCTTTAGACCATACCCTTTAGGCAAACCCGCATTAGGCGTCATCCCATAAATAGGTTCTCCCGGCAGGCCCTCAGCCAGATATTTGCGGCACTCCATTAGAGCCTGAAGGTCAATCCCCGTATCAATACCCATGGCTTCAAACATATAAACCAAGTCCTCGGTGACAATATTGCCGCTCGCCCCCGGAGAGGCTGGACATCCGCCGAGACCCCCCTGGGAACTATCAAAGACTTCAATGCCTTCTTCATAGGCGGCGAAGGCATTTGCAATTCCAAGGCCGTAAGTGTTGTGAAGGTGTACCGATTTCACCTTATCCTCACCAGCGACAGCGCGGACGCGTCTGATAAGGCGTTTAACTTGAAGCGGCTGCGCATAGCCCACCGTATCTGATAAACCCAGCTCATCGACGCCGGCTTCAACAAGGCGCTCGGAAAGCTCCAGCACTTTGGCCTCTGGCACCTTACCTTCAATAGAGCAACCAAAGGCCGTGCTTACACCCACTTCAAAGCGGGGGCGTTTCTTCTTCGGGACGCTGTCAAATAATTCCCGAATGGCCTTCACGTTTTCAATCACCTGATCATGGCTCTGGCGCATATTTTTTATGCTATGGGTTTCAGATGCCGAAAGCGGTAATGTCACCGCGTCGACGCCTGCAGCCAAAGCGACTTCCGCTCCGCGTAAATTCGGGATGAGGGCCAGAACGGTGAGGCCAGGTAAGGTCTTGGCAAACGCGACGAGCTCGGATGTATCAGCCAATTGAGGAAAGAGCTTGGGGGGAACAAAACTTCCTACCTCTATTTCGCGAGTACCTGCATCATAAAGCCCTTTGATCCAACGTTTTTTTACATCTGTCGGCATCACACCTTTACAATTTTGCAGGCCGTCACGCGGGCCAACTTCGGAAATTAGAATTTTATCTTTCATATGTGCCTTATCCCGTCTAAATCTTTTGCATAAGTTGAGGTGTATCAACTCACCCGCAATTTTTATTGAGTATAGACATAGTTATGAGTACAGAATCCACAATGGTCTTGTCCAGTAAGACTGCCCGAGAAATTTTTGATGAAGTGCGGAGCAACCCAGCCCGAAAGCGGTTTGGCTTTGGCGAGCGCATGGCAATCGTCAATGTTGACCCGCAAAAAAGCTACACACGGCCAGACCTCTTCAAAACGGCCTATGTCACAGACCCGCGCCAGATGGAGCATATCAACAACATCTCCAAAGCCGCGCGCGCCAAGGGCTTGCCCGTGATTTGGACGCATGTCGCCTATATGGATAACGCCGCCGATTGCGGCATATGGGGGACGCGCACAGATACGCCCGATAGCCTCCAAAATATTAAATTTGGCAGCCAGCGCAGCGAATTTGATGATCGCCTCGACATCGACCACTCAGTGGACGCCGTTTATACCAAACGCATGCCCAGCGCGTTCTTTGAGACGCCGCTCAATAGCTTTTTAAATTTCCATAAAATCGACACCGTCATCATTACAGGCGGAAGTACATCAGGCTGCATTCGCGCGACAGCTGTCGACAGCCTCTCATACGGATACCGCACCATTGTCCCGATTGAGACAACCGCCGATAAACATGAGAGCTATCACTTCGCTAATCTCACAGATTTGCTGATTAAATATGCGGATGTTATCGATGTAAGTGAGGTCTATGACTGGATTGAGAGTTACAGAGCCTAATGCACGTCACCCCTAACCTTTATGATTATTGGCCCTATGCGGGACGGCCCAAAATTGAATGGCCCGGCGGCAAAAAACTTGCCTTCTGGATTGCGCCTAATATTGAATTTTACGAGTTCATGCCGCGGGGTAATCCTAAGCGGCAACCTTGGCCCAATGCCATCCCAAATGTGCAGCAATATAGCCAACGGGATTTTGGCAACCGCGTTGGGCATTTGCGCCTAATGGAATTGCTTGACCGTCATAATCTTCGCGGCTCAGTGAGTTTGAACGTTGCCCTCTGCGATCATCACCCTGAAATTATCGAAGATTGCGTCAAGCGCGATTGGGAATTTTTCAGTCACGGCATTTACAATACGCGCTATAGCTATGGTCTAACGCCCCAGCAAGAACAAGCCGTTCTGGACGACTCTATCGAGACGGTTGAAAAAGCGACGGGTCAACGTATTCGCGGTTATCTCGCCCCTGCTCTGACACACACAGAACACACACTTGACCTGATTGCCGAGAATGACTTTTGGTATAGTTGCGATCTCTTTCAAGATGATCAACCTCAACCGCTAAAGACTAAGACTGGCAAGCTTGTCTCCATGCCCTATTCTCTGGAGGTCAATGACGTCATCACTTATTCTGTCATGGGCTTTGATCCTGACCGATATACTGACATTTTAAAACGGCACTTTGATCAACTGCTGCTGGAAGGCGAGCGAAGCGGAACCGTGATGTGCATCCCGCTCCATGCTTATCTCGTCAGCCAACCCAATCGCATCAAAATGTTCGAGCAAGCCCTGAAACATATTCGCGCCCATCAAGACGATGTCTGGTTCGCAACAGGTTCGGAAATCGCCAAGCATTTCATTGATAATTATTGGGACAGTTCGCTAGAGGATATTAAGCAGCGCGGCATGATGACAGGCGGAACGGGGTTTGCGTCATGAATATCCCTAAAGATTATCTAGAATATCCCAAGCGCAGTTACGGCCAAGACCATGATTATTATGATTGGGGACTGGCGAAAGATCGCACAAAACTCTCATGGGATAATGACGCAAAAGTTGCGATTAGCTTTATTATTCCCCTAGAGTTTTTCCCGCTTAATCCCAGCGGAGAGCCATTCAAACATCCAGGGGCGATGGTGACCCCTTATCCTGACCTTCGTCATTTCACGGTGCGCGATTATGGCAATAGGGTCGGTGTGTTCCGCATTTTAGAAGCCCTAGACGCCGCCGATGTAAAAGCCACATTTGCCGTAAACAGCGAAATCGCTCGTCACTACCCACCACTATTAGAGGCTATATTGAGCGCAGGTCACGAGATTGCGGCTCATGGCAAATCGACCGACCATATCCATCATGAGGGCCTCACAGCGGAAGAAGAAACCGGTTTAATAGAAAGCACATTCACCCATATGCCAAGAGGCACGCGGGGATGGCTATCGCCCGCACGCAATCAATCATCAAAAACCTTAGAGCATTTGGCGCAATGCGATGTAGACTATTGCCTAGATTGGGAAATGGATCAGGTTCCGGTTACGGCCACGACCAAAAACGGCACTGTGACTCTCATTCCCAATAGCTATGAACTGTCTGATTTCACCCTGCTCCATACACGCCGCCAAAGCGAAGAAGCATGGCTGTCACAAATGAAGGCCTCCATAGATTTGTTACTTGAAGAACATGTGCGTTTTGGAGCGCAAATGCTGAATTTAACTTTAACGCCTTATGTTATTGGGCAGCCCTTTCGAATTTGGGCTTTGCGGGGCCTCTTGGCCCATATCAAAGACACTGCGCATGTTTCGGTCTTTACGGCGGGTGACATAGCCTCACAATTTACCAAACAAAAGTAAGACACAAAATGCAAGCCCCTCTTAATGGACTAAAAGTTATAGAGTTTTCTCACATGGTCATGGGCCCTTGTGCAGGTCTGATGCTTGCAGACCTCGGCGCGGAGGTCATCAAGGTTGAACCGATTGGCGGTGATAAAACACGTCGTCTTCGCGGCGCAGGTGCTGGCTATTTTCCGATGTATAATCGCAACAAGAAATCCATCGCCATCAATTTAAAATCGCCTGAAGGCAAAGCGGCTATTCTGGCAATGATTAAGACGGCGGATGTTTTCATTGAAAATTTTCGCCCCGGCGCATTAGACAAATTGGGTTTTGGATATGACGACCTTGAAGCCCTGAATCCACGACTGATCTATTGCTCTGAAAAAGGTTTTCTCGACGGGCCATATTCTCACCGTACGGCTCTCGATGAAGTCACGCAGATGATGGGCGGCCTCGCCTATATGACAGGCCCTCCTGGACGTCCCCTACGCGCAGGCAGTTCCGTTATTGACGTAACGGGCGGCATGTTCGGCGCGATGGGCGTGATGGCCGCACTTAATGAACGGCACAGCACAGGCAAAGGGAAACATGTCTCGGCCGCGCTGTTTGAAACAACTGTCTTTCTGGTTGGGCAACATATGGCTCAAAAAGCTGTTACCGGCCAAGCCGCCGCCCCTATGCCGGCACGAGTTTCAAGTTGGGCGATCTATCAGCTCTTTGACACCAAGGACGGAGAGCAGGTTTTCGTCGGTGTTGTCTCTGACGGGCAATGGAAAACTCTCTGCAATGCTTTTGGATTAGAGCACCTTCTCGAAGACTCAGAGCTTGCGGAAAATCGCGATCGCATCATTCACAAAGATAAATTTCTACCGCAAATCGTCGAGGCTTTCAAATCCCTGACAAAAGCGCAGCTCATGGAAAAAATAGAAAAGCTCGGTCTTCCCTTCGCCCCCATTGGAAAGCCCGAAGAAATGTTCGAGGACCCGCACCTCAATGCAGGCGGCGGACTTATGGATATGGAAATGGAAGATGGCGATCACTGTAAACTCCCAGCCCTGCCAATCAGTCTCGATGGTGAGCGCTTGGAGCTTCACCTCGATCCGCCCAAAGTTGGCGAACATACGGAAGAATTACTGCAAAATTTAGGATTAGATATTGCTGATTTTAAATCTAAAGGCGTTATCTAATACGCCCAGGGACGAATAACTCTATCATTTGCGAAGTGAGCTGAAATCTCCGTTTCATTTTGCAGCGTTAGGTCAATACCGTCTAGCCCTTCGACAAGCATTTTCTTATCTCCAAGTGAAATCTCAAACGGTGTTTCATCAACGCGTTGAAGCGGCAAATCAATGGTGACGATATCTCCTAATGAAGCGATCGCCGTGCTGTCTAATTGCACACATAAAATACCGTTACGGACGCAATTATTATAAAAAATCTCACCGAAACTCTCGGCTATGACCGCTCTAAAACCATATTCCTTCATTGCCCAAACCGCATGTTCGCGCGAAGATCCACAGCCAAAATTCTTACCAGATAACAAGATGCTCGCGCCTCGATAAATCTCTTGATTCAAAATAAATACTGGATTTTCAATACGGTCATTTAGGTAACGTTGCCCCGCAAACATACCGTCGCTTAAGCCTGTCTTGGACACAGATTTCATTTCGCGTGAAGGAATGATTTGGTCGGTATCGATATTATCCCGGATCAGCGGCGCGGCAGTGCCAGTATGCGTTCTGAAAGGAATTATGATGTCACCTCATTTGGAGCTGTTATCTTTCCTGTTATGGCAGAGGCCGCGACAACAGCAGGACTTGCCAAATGCGTCCGCACACTTGGCCCCTGACGCCCTTCAAAGTTTCTATTGGTAGAGCTAATGACGCGCGTTCCAGGCGCAAATGTTTCCCCGCCCGCGTAAAAACAAAAGGCACAACCTGACGCGCCCCATTCAAAGCCTGCTTTCTTGAATATTTTATCTAAACCTTCGGCTTCGGCTTCGCGGCGCACGGCCATAGAACCCGGGACGCAAATGGCCATTATACCGTCCGCAACAGTGCGGCCTTTTAGAATTTCAGCAGCGGCTCTCAAATCCGAAATACGTGAGTTGGTACAAGACCCAATAAATGCCCCTCCTATTTTCAATTCGGATAATTTTATGCCTGCATTCACGTTCATATAGGCAAGCGCTTTGACGTCGGCACTCTCAGGAATAACGGCATCTATAGCCACAGCTTGTGCAGGAGAAGTCCCCCATGTAACGGTGGGTTTTATCTCTTTTGCGTCAATGATATAATCATAATCAAACGTAGCACCCATATCTGTTTGGAGAGTTTTCCAATGGTCTATTGCTTTACCCCATAACGCGTCATCAGGGGCATAACGCTTCCCTTTTAAATATTCAAAGGTGGTTCCGTCTGGCGCAATTATCGCCGTAAAAGCTGCAAATTCCACAGCCATATTACAGAGAGTCAGGCGTTCTTCGATAGAGAGCGCCTCAACACCCTCACCTGCATATTCCACCGCGCAACGCTTCGCCCCTGCCGCGCCATATTTCGCGATGATATGCAAAGCCAAGTCTTTCGCCGTGACGCCTGCACCCAATGTACCACTAACACTAATCCGCATTTGTGGCGGCTTCTTAACCCGCATAGTCCCCGTCACAATCGCATGTTCAGCATCCGTCGATCCAATCCCCCAAACCAGAGCACCAAGCGCACCTTGAGAACAAGTATGACTATCAGGGCAAACAAGTGTTAAGCCCGGCTGAGCAATACCAAGCTCTGGCGAAATAACATGGACAATGCCTTGGTCTGCATCGAGCACATCAATTAAATTTATCCCCGTTTTCTTTGCGGCCTCTCGTGTTGCCGTGATGAAGATATTACCGCTAGGTGTGCGGGCATCATCTCTATCTCGGTCAGCCTTATTGGAAACAATATGGTCCATCGTCACAAATACATACTCTGGGTTGCGCGGTTTACGTCCGCTTTCAACTATAGACTCAAGTGTCACACTACCCGTGCGCTCATGCAGAAAGACACGGTCAATCGCAATAAGATCTTCGCCGCTATCCAATGATATAACGCGGTGGTTATCCCATAATTTGTCAAAAAGAGTATGACTCATATCTCAAACTATAAAGGAATTTTCTAATAAATCGACTGTCTTAGATCAAGTAGTACCTATTGCTTTAGAAGTTGAAGCTGACATCGACCCCATATGTTGCGGGCTCTGCGGCATAGACAGCAACACCCGTTCCCGTACCTGCTCGCCAATATTCCTCATCCGTAATATTTTTAGCCCATAGAGCGACGCTCCAAAAACTATCATCGGGACTATAAGCGATACGGCCATTTAAGAGCGTCGGAATATTCGAAAACGCAGATGCGGGTGAGTTTGCGACGAGGTTAAAACTATCATCTTCAAAACTGATATCCCCGCTAAATGAAAGATCGCCATTTCCGATAGGGTGCGTATAGATTGCCGCTACATTAGCTTTGTAATCTGGAGCGTTTTTTAGCTCTAGATTAAGAGCGCAATCAATTAAGGCTTGCCCAGCCAAAACCGCGCTACCAGGACAGCCCGCACTATTATTCGAAAGACCCCCGGCTTGAGCCACAGTAAGCTCTTTATATTTACCATCTAGAAGGCCCAAATTCGCTATTAACTCAAACCGCTCTGTCGGCTTAAAACGAAGGTCAAATTCAAGGCCTTGGATTTCAGTATTATCAACATTGAATCGTGTGAAACCAAGTCCGGGAACTGAGGCGGCAATTTGCAAATTATCATAATCATTATTAAAATAGGTCGCGTTGAATTGCAGGCGATTATCCCAAATTTGAGATTTCATCCCTACTTCAATTGTTTTGACTTTTTCTTCTTCGACAGGAAGGAAGCAAGCCGCTGCACCAAAACAATCTGGAGAAAAGCCGCTGCCTTTAAACCCGGTTGAATATGAGGCGTAGCCCATAAGACTGTCTGTAAAATCATAATCAATTTTTGCGGCATAGCTGACATTACTTAAGTCTGTCGTCTGGGCGTTATTCAGACCTGAGGTAAAGTTCACCCCTGCAAAGTCTCGCGTTTCATCTGTATAACGCAAGCCGCCAGTGAGAGTCGCCCGATCAGAGATTTCAAATGAGCCTTGGCCGAAAACGGCAAAGCTTTCTGTATCTGAAACCACGCGAAACGGGAATACAAAGATTGAGTCGAGGTTTAAATCTTCGCGAAAATAGAACCCTCCGACAACATAATTGAAGGGTCCGTCGACGGCGGAACTCAGGGTCACTTCTTGACTGAATTGCTCTTGGTCGGTTTGTTGCGCAAAGGAAAACCCAATATGGCTCTGCAAATCATCATCCAGCCTCCGGAATGAGGTAATAGATTGAACGGTATGTCCTGCGAGCTCGCCCGTTATAGTTCCAGAAATACCCTGTGATTTCGTTTCATTGCTATGTGCACTGTAACATCCCACAGGCCGGAAATCGAAGGCTGTGATAGCGGTTCCTGCAGGTCCAGAACATGTCCCAGATGGATCTACTGTGAAGACATTATTATCTCCGTCTACCCCCGGAATAACCGAGCTCGGTGTGGGCTCGGAATCATCATCCGTATAATCTGCAGTAATGAGGACATTCCAGTCCCCAATATCCTGACTAATTGATCCTCTAAATGCCAAAGTATCGGTCGCGCCAACTGTCCGTCTGTCCCCTGCGGCAGGGCCATTAGGTATTACGTCAAAGAAACCATCGCGGGATTTATAAAGGCCTGAAACACGCACAGCCGTTGTGTCCGAAACAGCAATATTTGCCATGCCTTTCACATCCATGCGGTCATTATTGCCATAGGTAAACTTGCCCGAAAACCCATTCTCAGCCTGGGGCTTAATTGTTGATACCTTGATCGCCCCGCCATTGGAGTTACGGCCATATAAGGTGCCTTGGGGGCCGCGCAAGACTTCAACTTGTTCAATATCAACAAGATCCAATAATGACCCAACAAGGCGACCAATATAGACCCCATCAATATAGGTCCCTACCGCGGGTTCAACGGCCCCGCGGCTCTCATCCTCACCAATGCCGCGCAGAAAAATACGTGCCGCATTCGCGGTACCCGTATTCGTTCCGATATTTAGATTTGGGACGAAATTCTGTAAATCCAATGTGTCAGCTATTTGCTTGATCTCAAGATCAGCTGAGCTCAAGACAGTCACGGCTAAGGGAACATCTTGTGTCGATTGCTCACGCCGTTGCGCCGTTGTTACGATTTCATCAATCTGCGCTTGAGCTGTACTGGGCATAGCGAGCATTGCTAGAGCGCCTATGACAATTCCAAATCCTGATAACGCCGTACTATCCCTGAATGATTTCTTCATAACCGTCTCCCTGACATTTTAGAACCCTGCGTCAAGTTGACATAGAGCAATTGGTATAATGATATATCTTTTATAATATAGAGAAGACATAAGATTACCTGAGGAGTGGCTTCTTTGATTTGTGACAAAGTCATCTATCAACCAGAAGATTTTCTTTAACTGTGATAAAAAAACAACGGGTCACTAAAATTGGAAACCATGAGTAGAATTGAAGACTTTCACCGGGAGATGCCCGCCATGCTTGACCATAAAGGTGTTTGGGAAGGCCTATATACGCATATCAACCGCGACGCCGAGGTTATTGACAAGCATAAAGTTCAGGTAACATGCGAATTTCCGACATCGGGTGACTATGCTTATATCCAGCATAATCATTTTAAGTGGGATGATGGACGCGAATTTAAGATGGACTTACCTGGTGTCTATCGAGATGGCCGCCTCTGGTGGGACCTAGAAACTTTTTCAGGCTCGGCTTGGCAAACCAAAGATAACCTTATTTTGCTTAATCTTGACCGAAAAGATGACCCTGGTGCAAACTTTTTTGAAATTATCTCTATGGGATCAACAGGCAAACATCGTTCCCGAACGTGGCATTGGTTCAAAGACGGTCAGCTTTTCAAACGGACATTATGTGATGAATGGAAAATCAGTTCGTGACCGTCATGTACCTTAACATATCAGATATGAATTTCGGTTCGGTGGACCCAACGCTCCCTCTTCCACTTTATCACCAAATTTATACGCGGCTCAGCGAGAAAATTCGGTCAGGCGAAATCCCGACAGGCTCGAAAATACCTGGTGAAAACCAACTCGCCGAAGCTCTCGGCGTTTCGCGGATCACGGTTAAGCGCGCGCTCAATGAACTTGCTGGTGCAGGGTTGGTGTCACGTCGGCGCGGGCGAGGCACTGTTGTAATCGCCAATACAGACCTAAACTTCCGCGAGAGCATGAGTGATTATATAGACAATGTTGCGCGATTACGGCGGAATACAAATGCTGAAATATTAGAACGTCTAGATGTCGAGGCTGATAACTTTATAGCTGAAAGGTTACAAATCGAAGATGGGAGCTCGGTTGAAAAGATTACGCATAGACTATCCTTGAAGAATAGCATTTTATCTTATGTTGAAACCTACATACCCCATGATTTGGCGCGAGGGTTTTCTCAAAAAAATATTGAAAAAGAACCGCTTCTAACGCTTCTCATAAAATCAGGTATTGATATCAAGCGCGCTGAGCAAAGACTCTTTGCCGTCAGAGCCACTGCACCTATTGCAGAGATGATGAATGTGGAGGTCGGCACCCCTCTGTTAAAAATCCACTGCATTATGGTTGATGCCGATGGCCGCCCCGTTGAGGATATTTATGCCTGGTATCATTCCGACCGCTACCAATACCAAATGACACTTTCGCTCTAAGACTTGATGAACCGCAAAGAGGCGTCTCCCCACTCGCCTTAGAGACTGACGAAGAGGATATAAGGATATAAAATGAATAAACCATTGACTGACACGGATATGAATAGCCTGACGCAGGTATTAGGCAATGACAATGTTTCATCGGATATAGCCGCGCGCGAGCTTTTTTCCCAAGACATCTGGGCGAAAGGCAAAACGGCTGACTTCGTCATCAGCCCCGAAAATACTGAACAACTCGCCCAAGCCATAAAAATTGCAGCTCGTGGAAAAGTTAAACTGAATCCACGCGGCGGTGGCATGTCTTACACGAAGGGTTACATCCCCACGACTGACAAAACCGGCATTGTCGATTTTACACGCATGGACAAAGTTCTCGAGATCAATGCCGCTGATATGTATGTCACCGTGCAGGCAGGCTGCACCTGGAAAACACTTTACGAGGCGTTGAAGCCACTCGGGCTACGCACACCCTTTTGGGGGCCTCTATCTGGGATTTCGTCAACAATAGGCGGCGGACTTTCCCAGAACAATGCATTCTTTGGCAGCGGCACATATGGCCCCTCTACAGATAGCGTCACGTCACTGACAGTCGTCCTCGCAGACGGCACTATTGTCAAAACTGGAACGGCAGCAAGTCCACAGGGTAAACCCTTTTGGCGTCAATACGGTCCAGACTTAACAGGGCTGTTTCTCTCTGACGCGGGGTCATTGGCGTACAAAGCCGAAGCTACCTTGCGGCTCATTCCAACGCCTCAAGCGGAAGACTGGGTCTCTTTAGAATTTGATACCCGAGATAGCTGGGTTGGTGCTATGGCCGAAATAGGCCGTTTAGGCTTGGCTTGCGAACTCTTTGGTTTTGACCCAAGCCTGACAAAAGTGCGCATGAAACGGGCGGGCCTCGCGGAAGATGTAAAGACCTTGAAAAATATCGTAACAGGACAAGGCGGTCTTCTAAAAGGTATAAAAGAAGGTGCGAAAGTCGCGCTTGCGGGTCGAAGCTATATGGATGACGTCGCCTACTCTCTTCATGCGGCAACAGAAGGCCATTCTGATGCCGAGGTCAAAGCCAAGACAAAAACGTTAAAAGAGATTGCACTCAGCCATGGCGGCAGGGAAATTGAAAACTCTATCCCCAAAATTATCCGAGCCAACCCCTTCACTCCACTAAATAATATTTTGGGCCCTGAAGGCGAACGCTGGGTTCCTATCCATGGCATTGTACCCATGGGAGACGCCGTCAATTGCGCAGCAGAAATTGATGCTATGTTTGAAGAAATGGCCCCCGAATTTAAGAAGGAAGGAGTTTACACCGGTTCTCTATTTACCACACTCTCCACCAATGGTTTTCTTATCGAACCTGTGTTTTATTGGCCTGAAGAAATCTTTGCTATCCATGAAGATACAATCGAGACGGCTGTTATGAAACGGATAAAGCGCCACGATAAAAATGCAGCGGCAACGGCCATTGTAGAGAAAGGACGTCAAAACATTCTGGATATATTTTCTAAATACGGCGCAGCGCATTTCCAAATTGGACGAACCTATCCCTATGCAGATAACATGTCTTCCGAAACCATGGCGGTCCTTGAAATGATTAAGACTGGCCTAGACCCAGATCGCCTTATTAACTCTGGCTCACTTGGGCTCACCTAATGCCTCTCATTCGCGCAGCCACGATTACCGTTGAAGACCTTAAGCGCTCACAAGCTGCCTATTGCAAATGGTTGAATTATAAAACCGTAGAACGCGGTGACGTGAGCGAAGACCTTGCTGCGAGTTGGGGGGCGCCCAATACAGCAGGCCAGCCCTATTGCGTGCTACAACCTGCCTCAAAAGCACCGGTCTATCTCCGCCTCATCGAGCAACCCGTAAAAGAAGACTACGAGCCATTGCGGACCTATGGTTGGGCCGCGATTGAAATATGCAACCAAGACACCCTAGCGGTAAACGCACGGATGGAAAAATCACCTTTTGAAATTATTGGTCCCCCAAAGGAACTTGACGGAATGCCCGCTATTTTCCCCATGCAGGTAAAAGGACTCGATAAGGAGATTGTTTATTTGACCGAAATACGAGCTGACATGCTCGAATATGATTTACCCCGCGCCAATAGCCTCGTGGATAGATTATTTATTCTTGTTATGGCGTGTTCCAATATGGAAAAAACAGGCCAGTGGCTAGAAGACCACATGCTCATTAAAAAAGGCCGGTCAATTGAAATCGTCTATTCCATGATAAATAACGCCTTTGACCTTCCCGCCAATACGAAGCACGCCTTGGTAACCTTGAAACATAAACGCGATGTTTTTTTAGAAATCGATCAATATCCTAAGGGCGCGACATCACGGGCCTCCCATGAAGGCATGCTACCACCCTGCGCGGCCATTGGCAGCTTTATACATCCAGAATTTGAAAAGTTGCTTGAAGCCAATAAAGGCCAGTGGGTCACACGGCCAATTCATCGAGACGGCGTTGTTTATAAAGGCAAACGCGCGGGAACATTGCGAGATCCTGACGGTACACTGATTGAAATGATTGAGGTTTAAATGAAACAGATAGTTCTAAAACATAAGATTTCTGCAGCGCCAACGGCTAAAGACTTCATCGAAATAGATGTTGAGAAACCTATCTGCCCGGACGCAGGCGTCGTGGTTGAAGTGAAGTACATATCTGTTGACCCTTATGTTGGCCACCAGCTGCACAAAGGCCATATGGCAGCGGGGCCGCCTGCCCCACAAACTGATATGATACCCGGCGGAATTGTTGGCGAAGTCGTCGAAAGTCATTCAACTAAAGCAAAGGTAGGGGATCATATTCACGCCCCTGGAGCCGGAGGGTGGGCTGAATATGTCGCCTTGCATGATGACCAATATACGGTGGTTGACCCCAAAGCCGCGCCGCTCTCAGCTTATGCAGGTGTCCTCGGGATGCCGGGCCTCACGGCTTGGGCCAGTGTTACTCAACTCGCTCGCGTTCAAAAAGGCGATGTCTTTGCCGTCAATGCGGCGGCTGGCCCTGTCGGCGGGGCCTGCGGACAATTTGCGCGAATGAAAGGCGCAAAAACCGTTATTGGCATCGCTGGAGGCCCTAAGAAATGTAAACTCGTGAAAGAGGTTTACGGTTTTGATGAATGCGTGAATTATAAAACCAAGGGCTGGAAAGAGACGTTCAAAGCTGCGACCCCCGAAGGTGTCTCTGTGCACCATGAAAATGTCGGCGCAGGCCAACTCGCTTTCGCCATGCAAAACCTACAGCTCTATGGCCGCGTTGTGCTTTGCGGCTTAGCGGCACATTACCACGATCCAAAACCGGCTATGACACTAATCGGCCCGATGGTTGGAAAACGCGCGCAAGTGAGCGGTCTTGTCGTTTACGATTTTTATGGCCGCTGGGAAGAGTTCCGCGCGGAAGTTGCGCCGTGGGTGAAATCCGGCAAAGTCACCATTGTCGACGATAAAGTGAAGGGCCTGAAAAACGCACCCAAACTCATGGAAAAACTCATGGCCGGTAAGAATGTCGGCAAATGCGTGGTTGAGCTTTAATGCAGTCCCATCAAACTATTCGCGGAAAACTACAATATCTCAGCCATAAACCTGAGCGTATGAATGAAGAACGGGGCCGTGAGTATTTCACTCTCACGAAGCAAGCAAATGGCCGTTCCATTCTCCACGCACATTGCCAGATTGATGATGCGCCCAATGTTATTCGCGATGTAACAGCAAGCTTCGAGACAGCGACCATGCGCCCGCAAGATGGCTATGTCCGCATTTCAGTTGGTAATGTTTATGAAGGGTCGGGGTGGTTTCGATTTACGGATAGCACGGCGACTTGCGAGACATTTAATAAGGACACAGGCGTTGAGTCAACGGCGCTTGATTTAAACGCCCCTACCCCGTGGTTCGGTCATCACGCGATTATCAATGACGGCCTTCTCTCGCGGTTCTTTCCCCTTGATGCCAAACCAGGAAAACACCGCTTGGAAAAAGTAATGATGTCCTCACCGGATCACCGCGGCGCAACTGGGCCTATGCTCTTCCCGCTAAGTTTTGCAATTGTCTATCTAGGCGACGAAACTGTAACTGTCGGTGCAGGTACATTTGAGGCGCGCAAGTTTGAAATTGTTGATACGGCCGAAGGTCTGCCCGAAGAGCATCCACCCTATCAAATGTGGTGCACCAAAGACGAAGATGGGCTATTCCTCAAAGGAGGGGTGCAAGGTTATATGCAAACCTATTACGAACTTGTGGAACTTGAAAGATGATGCCTTCACTCATATCCGTTCTTGCCTTTTTCCATATCATGCTCTTTGTCTTTTGGCTTGGGGGAGATCTCGGCGTGGCTATTCTGGGCGATCACTTCCGCAAACGCGATACTTACTCTGTTCAGGAACGCCTAACGATTTTAAAGCTGCTGGTAATTATCGATATGGGCCCACGTATTGCTTGGTGCCTCATGATTGCCAGCACAATCTCACTTGTGAAAGCGGGCGGCTATTGGGACATCCCTATGGGAGGCGTCGTGCTAGCCTGGGCTGTGAGCTTATTCTGGTTATGGATTACATTAGCAATACATAAAGCAGGCCAAACACCCGAAGCCGTTAAGTTAAAAAAGTTTGATATGATATTGAAATGGGCCTTAGCAGCTTTTTACTTATCGCTGGGCGCAGTCTCATTGGCAACAGATGCCCCTCTGGAACCCAACTGGTTGGCAAGTAAAGCGCTTATTTTCGGGCTAATCTTTGTGGCCGCTATTTTAATTGACGTTATGTTCAAACCCGTCGGCCCATTACTTATGGCGGTGGTTAATGACGGCTCATCTGAAGCTACTGAAAAGCCGCTTCTCGTTACAATGAACAAATCCCGCTTCTGGGTGCGTATGGTTTATCTGCTGCTTGTCATCGTTGCCTTTATCGGCACAACCAAATTTTTCTAATTTTTATTATAATTTTTGCGGTCCAGAACTTTGTTAAGTTCCATAAAGTAACCGTCACGGTCAAAAAGATAGCATGTCCGGACAACAATCGGCTTCCCGCCTGCCCGAGCCGGATAGGTCGTATTACTAGCGGGTGCCGTCATATTAATACCCGGAAGCTTTGCAACAGCGGCGCAATGCTCATCTACTTTCTCAGTATTAAAGACCAACAGAGCATCCCCAATCCCCATACGGGTACGCGGCGTGGGAGCCTCTATCTTAGGGTCAAGCCATTCCAACATTCCAATCCAGCCTACCCAGCTATCGTTAGTACTCAATAAAACCAACCTTGCTTTGGCCCCCGGGTCTCCAGCAGGTAGAGCCACGCCGCTCATCGTCACTTCGGTGTCATAATTAACCTGAAAGCCAAGAACATCACGATAGAGTTTTAAGCTTTCATCAATATTATCGACGATAAGGGAGATACGGCGTAAATCTGTCGGGAATTTCTGAAGTGCTGCATCAGGTGCCTCTATTTTTGGTTGACTATCTGTGCTTGCCTCAACAGTTTTTTCAACACCTGAAGAAGGCTGAAAAGCCAATAGTACAAAGAGAGATACTGTGAGTATTAGTGATTTAATGTTCATAATGTCCTCGGAGAATATAAAAAAACCTGATGCAGAAAACCGCATCAGGCCTTATCTTAAGTCAAATTGATAAGCTTAGAAATCAACTTTAGCTCTCACGCCGATCTGGCGTCCTTGACGGTAAGAGATAAAAGCTGACCGTGGCCCTGTAACATTACGATCAATCGCAGCCCGGGCATTTGTTCCTGCAGGATCATGAGCAAGACTATTGAACCCTTCTTGCAGGTCAAACCAGCGAGTCGCAATTGGGGGTGTGCGCTCATTCGTTAGGTTTCGTCCGAAGATTTCAAGACGAACATTGTTAAACTTCACTCCCAATTGTGCTCCAATCATATTCGTATCACCAGTCTCCATTCCGTTGTGAACTTGGATAAATTTAGAACCTTCATGTGTAAAGTCAACATTGGCAAACATATCCATGTCGTCGCTTACAGGATATTCTAGCTTAGCATAAAGACTACCTTGATTCTCAGACGTCATAGGAATTGTATTGCCCGCAATTGAGCAAGACAGATTACCTGTGAAGAAATTCTGAGGATCATAAAATGGTGTAGTGGTAGCTGCCGTTGCCGTTCGAGTACCATCTACTGGCGTTGCTCTGATGGTTCCGTTCTCAGGTGGATTGGTGCGATCAAATGCGGAAATTAAGAAACCGCCTGTATTGAGTGTAAACTCGAAGTCATCACAACCCTTCGTAAATTTAGCATCCGTATAGGCATAAGAGCCGCCTATGGTGACATAATCGTTAATGTCAAAACTAGCCTCTAACTCAACCCCTTTTATTTCTGCAGAACCTTGGTTGGTCGCAACAGAATTAATGGCCGTCGAACCTGCAACCGCAACAGGTGTAGTCAGTTGATAATTCGTAACATCATTGAAGAAACCAGCTACGGTAATCCGGCCGCGCCCATCGGCAAAGCGTGACTTATAGCCGAGTTCAAAAGCGTCACTTTCCTCTTCTTCATAGAATTCATCACCCGTCGCAACCCCAATAGGACCGTTAATGCCGCCCGGTTTCAAGCCTTTAGCATAGCTGCCGTAAACTGATGCGTCGTCCGTAAGGTCGTAACTAATAATGGCTTTAGGGATAAATTTTTCAAATTTAGCTTCATTTTCATAACCGGTGTCACGCTCAAGCAAGCCTTTTGACTCTTCTTGATAACGTCCCTCTAATGATAACGTAAGTTGTTCGTTTACATCAAAGTCGAGCGTACCAAATATAGCTTTATTTTTAACGGTGCGCTTATCTACAGCTTCGCCAAGATTCCCAGGCGCTGTGATACCAAAACTCAAACTCGCAACATCTTCGCTAAAGTCATATATGAAGGCTCCTAATGACCATCGAATTGATTTATCAGCGGGAGATGCTAGTCGTGCTTCAAATGAATAATCAGATGAATCATTATTGCCGGCATTGTAGAAGACTCCATCTGGTTGACCAACAGAGAAAAACGGACTGATTGGGAAAACATAAGGAGAGCCGTTTGCTGGCCCTGTTTCACCAGGTAGGTGATTAGAATCCGCGCCCGTCGTTATTTCTTGTTGTCTAAATCCAAAGCTACTCTCGAGGTTATAACCCTCGCCAAAATCCAACTCGGTTTTCACACTACCATAAGTCATGTCGCGCTCAACACCAAAAAATGGTCCTGCGGTTAACGTTTGAGCAGGCGCCAAATCTTCAAATTGTGAAAGATCTCCGCAAAAATATTGGAAATTACTATCCGTTTGAGTAGCAGGATCTATACTGTCAAATGTATTAATCCATGGCGCAAATCCCTGTAGAAACCCTGGAACGCCCCCGTCATTACTGTAATTTGCCCCTGAACGATAACCAGGATAGCAATTATTCTGCTCAGCCCCTATAAGCCTGAAGGGGCGCGCATCGTCATCATCTTGAACATGTCCCACACGCGCAATGATAGAGAAATTGTCCGAAATATTGGCATCAACGACAGCGTTGACAGATACAGTCTCTTCACCGCCAAGTTGCTCTCCTCCATCAGCATTGATCCAAGCACTATCACCATCATAAGAATAATAACGACCTGACAAGGCAAAACCTAAAGACCCGTCTTCAACGGAATTACTGACACGGCCATAAAGTTCGTATTCACCATCCTCAGCAGCTAAACCTTCAAGACTACCTTCAAACCCACTTTCGCTGGGCCGTTTAGTGATAAAATTCACAGCGCCAGAATAAGTATTCCGGCCATAAAGTGCAGATTGCGGCCCTTTAACAACCTCAATACGCTCCAAGCCGCGTGTATCAACAGCCTGCAGGTCACCAGAATAATAAACGCCATCAATGAAATAAGCCGCACCAGCTTCGACGCCGAATTGTACACCAGCCAGAATATTTGCCGCACCGCGAATAACCGGGCGCTCAGTGGTTCGGCCAAAAGCTTTTGAAAAGCTGAATCCGGCCGTGTGGCGCGCAACATCATCAACACTACGAAGCGCTAAATCCTCAATCGCATTCTCACCAAAAGCGGCTACAGCTACAGGGGCTTCAATCAGAGTTTCAGCAGTACGCCGTGCCGTTACAATAATTTCATCGTCATTGTCTTGAGCAAAGGCTGCATCGGCTGCTAATAGGCACGTCATTGCCAAAACGGATGTGGAAGCTTTCACAGCTTTCGAAAAATTTAAATGTTTCATGTGTTACCCCTTTAATTGTCTCAGTGTGAACTTTTTTAGGTTCGTAAGACAATTAGTGGCGCGAACGTCCAAAGAAAAGTTTGATTTAAATCATGTGTCTCAAAGTTTGATTTAAATCATATGTCTCAACAAGGCAGGAGGTGGTTAGCATTGTATGTCCGACTGCGGGGTTAGCTCAATTCACCCTAAGGCTAACGTTTTGGCAAGGCGGGGACGATAATGACATCAAATTCACCGACTCCTTCACGAAGCTTTATGGCTTCAGTATATTCAGGTGAATTCCAAAACTCTTGTGCAGCTTCGACATTAGGCCATGCAGAAATAATAGTAGCTTGGTAATCAGACTGGCCTTCCACAATTACATAATCAGTGGAGAAGGCAACATAGCGTCCGCCAAATTTAGAGTAGATAGGCGGCAAGCTCGCGGCGTATGGACTAAGGTCTTTGGCGGCGTAACCTTTCCCTTGCACAATCATATAAGCGCCGGGAACGTCTATTTCGATGTTATTCACGGAAACGACTGGGGGATTCGGTTGGACCGTACATGCAGAAAAGCAAAGCCCCAACATAAGATAGACTTTTTTCACTATAACCTCCGAACCAACAATATTAGTTGGTATAGTGACCCATAAATACTTTGTTTGACTTAACTCAAATCTGCGGTTTCATAATCGCCAATGTCTATTTCTGGTAAGTATGAGGTATTCGATAATGTCTGACCTGGAGTCGCTGCATCCATCGTGATAACTCCGGCATACAACGACCTTTATCAGGTGCACAATGTACTGCTTATGGCTCATAAAAGGTTACTAGGCTAACATCTTGTGTCGATCTTACTATTGCAAAATCTCATAGCAGAAAATTAGATGTCCATCAAAATCAATGAAGCCTTGCTCGATGAAATAGAAATCTACACCTTTCGCTTGCTTTATTGGTGTGAGCTCCAGTCCCATAGATTTAAGGGTTTCGAATTTATCTTCTAGGCCGTCAATCGCGATAACTGTTGTGTTCATATATGGACGGTTGGGAAGGCTCGGTAAATCTACGCCTGTGACTTCGGTCAAGCGAAGTACGCGGGTCTCATCAGGTTCATTCAGAAACACATAGCGCATCTTGCCCTCTTTTGGGACATTGAAGACCGGATAAGAAAAACTGTTTTCGTCTGTTTGGACAATCTCGCTAGCTTCAAACCCTAAAACATCCCGATAGATAATAAGCGAGCGGTCAATGTCTGAGACCATAAGGAGCGACCGCTTCACGTGAGGAATGCCATAATTGAAAGCCGAGTTGGAAATTTGGGTAGACTTTTTTGATTCTGGCATTGAGGCGCAACCTGCGAATAGCGTAAGTGACAGACACATACCTAGTATAGAATTCAAATTCAGCATATATCTTGCCTCGCGTATGTTCGTTTCTTATCAAGAGCACGTTGCATCAAAAATATTTAGGGAGATTTGATTTAGCTCATAAGCTGATATTCGAGGGTGTGAAATATTTATTAGATAAAACCTCATAACCAAGAAAGAGACATGAAGCACTCACGAGAAAATTTATCACATTTCCTACAAGCTGTAATTTTAGGTTCGGCAGCGGCCTTGCTTATGGCCTGCAATCCGGTAACGGGTGCTGATGCGAAAAAGGTTGCCACCGCCAAAGTACGCTCCATAGATACGCAGGCTGGAATTTTAAATCAGCCCGATATAACCGAGACGGATCCTCTAACATTGCGACGATCAACTCTGATTGTACGGGATATGGATCGGTCTCTTGCACTTTATCGGGACGCAATCGGAATGGAAGTTATTTATGATAATATCATCCGTCGTCCACATACAACAGACGACCGAATACAAGAAATTAGACTTGTGTTTCTCAAAGCAAATAATGACTTTATCGGCGTACTCGGTTTGGTTGATTATGAACATAATAACCCGAGCCATCCCATACACACTAAGCCTGTCATAAAAGAGGGTTTTACACCGGGTAATACGGTTGTTTTATTTAACACAACTGAACTAGATAGAAAATGGCCTCTCATCGTGGCAGTACCTGGGGTCGATATTATCAGTGCGCCCAAAGTCACGGAATACCCGTCCTATGATGGCAAGGATGTTATTCGCGTTAATGTAACGCGCTTCTACGATCCGGATGGGTTTTTGGTCGAGTATAATCAGCCACTTGATAGGATGAAATAACGTCTAAAATTTAAGTGAGATGAGTTTATCTTTCATCATACCATTAAAGCAGTGGCTAGCATAAACGGGCAATCCGGCGCTCACAAGAGTATCTTTGAAAATCCTAATAATGTAGGCGGTCGATTGCCAATGCCCGCTAAGTGAGCCCTAAGGAACGAAGCAAGTATTTTCATCATGCAATTATTAAATACTACTAACCCAACAGGCCTTAATCATTATTATAAGTTAAGCTAAAAATTATTAAAACCTTCCAGCAGCGCCAGGGAATACCACAGGAGTTTCATACCCATCCTTTGAAACTGAAGATACACCAAAAAAATAATTATCAATAACTAAATTTTCAAACTCCCACTCATTTACATCGCCTACAAACCTAGAATTTGTCCATTCCGATTCTGAGGTTTCACGCCAATGAACTTTATATCCACTATATTTTGATCCTAATTCAGCTTTATTCCACTTTAGTTTAGCTGAAGCTGTTACCGCACCCGAAAGTTCAACATTTATTGGTATTGGCGGAGCGCCTGCAATTTGGGCCATGGTTAATAAATTTAATGATGTTAGCTTTGCTGCATAATCTGAATCTACACCACTCATAATATCTCCATAAATTCTACCATTTTCTGACCTTAAATCTTGGTGCTGCCTATCATAATGCTCATTAGTTTCCATTATTCTTACTGCAGGTATACCAACTTCGTTAAATGGGCGGTGATGCCCTCCTCTTCCATAGCGATCTAGACGGTAGATGAGTTTTATATCTAAATTCACTATGTACTGATTGCCTATTTTTTTTATGTATCGCGCTAAGTTTCTTGATGGGCTATCAACTTCACCTCCAGTAAAGCGTCTGATTAATGCTTCATTTTTTGTTTCGTTTGCGCGGGTGCCCTCTGAGAAAATACGGACAGAAGAATTATTTATTACCCCATTTATTCCTTCAATATTAGATATCATATCATTATTTAATACTGCTTTGATATTCCACCCGTGTTTGATTGCGTATTGTGCAACAATTTTTCCGCCAAAAAGACCCTGCTCTTCCCCTGATAAGCCTGCGTAAATTATGGAGCTTGCAAACTCCCTTCTGGATAGCACTCTTGCCGCCTCTAAAACACCTGCCATGCCTGAGGCATTGTCATTTGCACCTGGACTATCTGATACTCCATCCAACGGGTCAGTTACTCTACTGTCTATATCCCCTGACATCATCACAAAGTCATTTGGTCTTTCTGACCCTCTTTGGATAGCTATAACATTTACTATTTCCGTCAGAGATGGAATACGACTCTCGCCTGATACGCTATCTGAGATATACATAACTTCAATGCAGCCATTACATAAGTCCGAAATCTTTTTAAATTCGCTATATATCCAGCGAGTTGCCGCACCAATGCCTCGTTGGTCGGATGCCTTTTCAGACAAAGTATGCCGGGTACCAAAGTTTGCAAGTCTATTAATGTCCTGTGAAATTCGTTTGGGCGATACTTCAGATACAATACTATAGAAATCCATTATTTCATTTTGTGGAACTTGAACATAGTCGCTACTATTTACTTCAATTGGAAATAATAATAAAAATAAATATAGATAATTTTTTATTAAAGTCTGCATTCAATTGTCCCCGCCCTTTGAGCTCAAACTAAAATAACATCATCCGTTTTGCCAGTCTAATAAAACAATAAACAGCAAAATAGACTTTTTCTGGAATAAAGCTAATATTTAAATATACTAAATATATTAAATATACTATTTAGTGATCTTAGCCTTAAAAAAGTTTCACGAGGGATTAAATCTTTGCAAAAGCCCACTATAAAAGCATTTTTCGATGAATACACTAATACAGTCAGTTACGTAGTCTCAGACCCAAAAAGCTTATCATGTGCAATCATAGACTCAGTATTAGGGTATGATATTTATTCAGCATACACATCCAACGAGTCCATAGAAAAAATAGTAAAGTATATCCATAATAATAACCTTAAAACACAATGGATACTCGAGACTCATGCGCATGCCGACCACCTATCAGGGGCCTCAGTTTTAAAAAGTAAACTTGGGGGTGAAATAGCAATGGGCTGTAATCTTCCTCTTGTACAAAAAGCTTTCGGGAAAATCTATAATGAAAATAGTGAATTTAATAGGAATGGAAGTCAGTTTGACAGGTTATTTAATGATGGCGATAAATTTCAAGTTGGTACGTTAAATGTAACTGTTATGAGCGTACCAGGCCACACGCCAGCTTGTGTTGCATATTATATATCGGATGCATTATTTATTGGGGATACGTTGTTTATGCCTGACTATGGTTCAGCTAGGTGTGATTTTCCGGGTGGTGATCCTGGGACACTTTATGATTCAGTACAAAAAATCTATCAAATGCCTGGAAATACACGGTTATTCCTGTGTCATGATTATAAAACAAAAGATCGTAATTATTACAAATGGGAAACCACAGTAGATGAACAAAAAGAAAAAAATATCCACTTAAATAGCAGTGTGGATAAACAGACATTCATAGAAATGCGAACGAAGCGCGACAAAACACTTAAAACACCGAAATTATTATTGCCCTCCATACAAGTAAACATGCGAGCTGGAAGGCTACCCAAAGCAGAAAATAATGGTAAGCATTATTTAAAAATACCTATCAATACTGTTTAACAGTTATATATGTTAAAATTTAAAAAAATAAATAGTTTCAATCCCTTAAGAATTCTTTCTTATCTAAAGTCTAATAAAAAAGAATTGTTCTGGGTATGGATCTGTTATCAATCTATAAAGGGAATAGTAACCTTAAGTTTTATTTGGATACCGTTATGGATTTATTTAAAAAAATAACACAAGGACTCTGACCCTGTTATGCGCTACTGTTGATTATCCTGCTTGATCATATCTGCAGCTTTTTCACCTATCATGATTGTTGGTGCATTAGTATTACCTGAGACAAGATTCGGCATGATAGATGCATCTACTACTCTCAAATTGGTAATTCCATGTACCCTAAGCCTATCATCAACTACTGACATATCATCATGGCCCATCTTACATGTTCCTACTGGGTGGTACTCAGTATCAGATCTATCTCTAATATCTTTTTTTAAAACTGCATCATCATCAGTGTTAGATGCATAAAATGGCTTACCCCGTACGGAGTTAAATGCAGGTGATTTTAAAATACTCTGTGTTTTCTTAACACCTCGGAATAATGTTTCCATATCTCGTTCGTCTTCCAAAAAAGCAGGGTCAATAGCGGGTGGATCCATTGGGTTAGAGCTATTCAACCACAAGGAGCCTCTACTTTTAGGTCTCAAGACTGTAGTATGGCAGCTATAGCCATGCCCTAAATGCAACTTACGTCCATGGTCATCGACAGCGGAGCGAACAAAGGTTAGTTTAATATCTGGAGAAGGCTCTGATTTATCTGTATAAAAATACCCACCACTCTCAGCATAATTAGTGGTTATCATACCTCTCCGCTTGGTTATGTATTTATAGATTTCACCAATCATACGAAAAGTTCCCATAACAGAAAAACCAATATTATCTTTTACATTTGAATTATATCCCATCACATAGTCTATATGATCCTGTAAATTCTCGCCAACACCTGGTA
>Ga0233438_10000374_pt1 | contig 59383 bp, 55 predicted proteins | sample SI_123_September_FD_182720 | JGI IMG/M metagenome (GOLD analysis project Ga0233438, IMG submission 182720) | Seawater microbial communities from Saanich Inlet, British Columbia, Canada - SI_123_September2016_10_MG | ecosystem: Environmental > Aquatic > Marine > Inlet | place: Canada: British...
GACCAGGACAGAAGCATCAAAACATCATCATTTTGGATCATGCCCAGATCGCCATGGCTGGCCTCAGCGGCATGAACAAAATAGGCCGGCGTGCCGGTGGAGGCGAAGGTAGCGGCCAGTTTCCGTGCCACATGTCCGCTCTTTCCAACCCCTGATATGATGAGCCGGCCCTTCATAGCAAAGATCAAATCAGCGGCCCCGGCGATCACGCTGCGCATCTGGGGATCGCCCACAGCATCTTGCAGCTGCGACAAGCCCTCGGAAAAACAAGCCACGGCCGAGATGGCGGATGCGGCGGGATCGATCGGGTTTTTCATGGTCGACTGGCCCGAAGTCTGCTCAAAGAAGTTGCGGAAAACTAAACTGATTTGGCCAGATATCCAAGGGCAAAGGTCATGGCTTTGAAACCTGCAAAACTATGCTATGAACAGGCCAAAGAGATATGCAGAAGGCCAAAGCTATGACTGAAATCACCGTCGCAAATGTGACCCTGGGCAATCATCAACCGATGAGTTTGATCGGTGGAATGAATGTGATTGAAAGCCGCGACCTGGTGATGCGCGTGGCCGAAGCCTTCGTGAAGGTCACCGGCGAATTGGGCCTGCCCTATATTTTTAAAGCCTCGTTTGATAAGGCCAACCGCTCGTCCATTCATTCTTTCCGCGGACCTGGGCTCGATGAGGGTCTCAAGGTGCTGCAAGAGGTCAAACAAACATTCGGTGTGCCTGTTTTGACGGATGTGCATGAAATTTCCCAGGCCGTGCCAGTGGCTGAAGTCTGCGATATCTTGCAGGTGCCAGCGTTCCTGGCGCGGCAAACCGATTTGATCGCAGCCATCGCGGCCACCGATGCGGTTATAAATGTCAAAAAACCACAATTCATGAGCCCGCCGCAGATTCAAAATTTGGTTGGCAAAATTCGGGAATGCGGCAACGACAAAATCTTGCTTTGCGAGCGCGGGACGTGTTTTGGCTATGACAATTTGGTTGTGGACATGTTGGGTCTTCGGACGATGAAAGACTGTAGCGATGACGCGCCGATTATTTTTGACGTGACCCATGCTTTGCAAACGCGCGCGGCGGGCGCTGCGGTCTCTGGCGGACGGCGCGCACAAATTGCCGAGCTGGGCCGGGCGGGTTTGGCCGTGGGCATCGCTGGGTTGTTTCTTGAGGCGCATCCCGACCCCGATCAGGCTCTGTGCGATGGGCCGAGCGCTCTGCCTTTGGATTTGATCAAACCATTTTTGATGCAGATGAAAGCGGTGGATGATTTGGTGAAGTCCTTACCGGCACTGGCCATTGAATGAGCTGCTGGACCGCCTTGCCAATAAATTGAGCGTGACAAGCGGCCGGTGCTGTGGCTAAGGTGGTCTCATGAAGCATATTCCCAAAGAGACTACCGATGATGCGCTTGTTCAGGAATTTTTGAACAAAGGCGGGAAAATCAGTGTTGGAAAGACCAAACCCTTGCCCAGCGAGCTGGGCTTGAGCAACAACACATGGAACAACAAGCTCACGCGCGAAGAAAAGTCTGCCCGCGACGGAAAATGAGCGCCCGCTGCCAGTTGGAAATTAAGTTTGACTGCCCCTGGTAGCTCCGAAGCGATGACCGATATGGATCCTATGCATATTATTTGGGCGTCATGTGCGGGACGCTCGCCGGGCATAAATTATCGACCACAAAATGCGCAAAAATATTTGTGCAATGTATCGGAAACTGATAACGCACCCGCGATTATAGCGAGGATGCATTCAAATGGCTAAGAGTGATTTCGAACAACGGCACTTAGAAACTCTGGATCGAGATTTAAAACGCTTTTCGACTCTAGAGCAGGCAACGGCATATGCCTCCCGACCGATGATGGGTCTTGGAGTGTCGTTGGTCTTTATTCTGGTCGCAGGACTTGTTGCGTTTTATCTATTTGGGCAAACGGGCAATACGCTTGTTGTGGTGATCGCCGCTGGTTTTGGGGCTTACATGGCGCTGAACATCGGCGCGAATGATGTCGCCAATAATATGGGCCCGGCAGTGGGGGCCAATGCTTTGACCATGGGCGGTGCAATTGCGATTGCAGCGGTGTTTGAAAGTGCTGGCGCCTTGCTCGCGGGGGGCGATGTGGTGTCGACCATCGCAAAGGGAATTATTGCGCCTCAAAGTATGCAAACCGCCTCTATATTTATCTGGGCAATGCTGGCGGCGCTTTTGTCGGCGGCGCTGTGGGTTAACCTGGCCACATGGGTTGGCGCGCCGGTTTCGACCACGCATTCTGTTGTGGGTGGCGTCATGGGCGCAGGCATCGCAGCTGCGGGTTTTGCCGCTGTGAACTGGCCAACGATGTATAAAATCGCGGCCAGTTGGGTGATTTCTCCGGTTTTGGGCGGGGTGATTGCCGCCCTATTTCTGTGGTTCATCAAAACCAAGATTGTCTACCGTGATGATAAAATCGCAGCAGCGCGTGTTTGGGTGCCGGTTCTGGTTGGCATCATGGGCGGTGCATTTTCCGTATATCTGGCGCTCAAAGGCCTAAAGAAAATCATGAAAATCGATTTTTCTTCGGCCTTGATGATTGGCCTTGGCGTGGGCGTTATCATTTGGGTGATTATGATTCCGGTTGTGCGCAAGCAAGCCGAAGGGCTGGAGAATCGAAATAAGTCGCTGAAAAAACTCTTTGGCATTCCTTTGATCGTATCGGCCGCTTTGCTCAGTTTTGCCCATGGCGCAAATGATGTGGCCAATGCGGTTGGACCACTGGCCGCGATTGTACAGGCTTCGGCCTCAGGTGGTTTCGCAGATGCAGTGTCTATTCCGCTCTGGGTGATGGCCATCGGAGCGTTGGGGATTTCCTTTGGCCTGTTTTTGTTTGGACCAAAATTGATTCGCATGGTCGGCGGTCAAATTACCAAACTCAATCCGATGCGGGCTTATTGCGTTGCGCTTGCGGCGGCCATTACTGTGATTGTCGCCAGCTGGTTGGGCCTGCCGGTCAGTTCAACGCATATCGCCGTGGGCGGCGTATTCGGTGTGGGCTTCTTTCGCGAATGGGACTCACAGCGTCGCATGAAGCGGGCGCGGTTGACCGTTCCACAGGCTGTGGAACAGCCAAAAGAAGAACGCCGCCGCCGCAAATTGGTGCGCCGCAGTCACTTCCTGACAATCATCGCCGCATGGGTGATCACGGTGCCGGCTGCCGCTACGATCTCGGCATTAATCTTCTGGGTTATTGCGAGCTATACCGGGGGGGGCAGCTAACGGGCCAGCTCATCGGCCAGTCATCCCACTGGCTTTTGGCTTTGTACGGCTTGCGGTTTTTGGCGTCGCGCGAAACAGTTTTTTCCGCGCGGTTTAATTAAATGTTAGAATTAAACTGCAAGGGTCGACCCATGCGAATGCTTGGTGAAATACAAACGAAACATATGTGGGTTGGCCTAAAGGATATGGCGGCACGGCAGACTATCTGCACGAACGCTTGACGAAACGGCCGTTTGAATCGCAAAATTCGCTTACTGAAGTCACGAAATGAGCTACAGCAGCAGCAGAGGAAAGAAATCATGTTAGCAAATGCAAAGAAAATGGTCACAAGTTTGACGGAAGTCGGAATCGCACTCCTGGCCTTTGCCATCGTCGCATCCGTATTGGTTGGGCCGGATAATATGGCATTTTTGGGCGATGTGGTGGGCAATATCACAGCCTTGGTGCAGCAGCTTGGAAGCGCGGGCCTGGCTGGGTTGATCGCCTTGGGTGTGGTCTTGGCCCTGTTCCAAAAATAGGCCACATTATAAAATAGCTTCTTCCAACTCTCTGGGACGATAGATGAAACATTTAGACAGCTACCTCGTAAAGTTGAGATCCTGGCTTTTGCGTGCCTCGGAACTTATGGGCTTGGTGCTTGTTGTCCTCGTCTTGGTATACCTATTGTTGGGGGAAGCCTCCGGTGACTATGTGGTCAGTGTCGTAACGAATGTCTCACTGCTGGTCTCGGCAGTGACCCCGCAAGCAATTATTGGCGTGGCCCTCATCGCCGCCGTCGTGGCCTATCTGCGCCGGTAATTGCAGGTCAGCTTATGGCAGGGTGATCTCGAATAGGGCGCCGCCCAGCTGTGGGCATTGTGTCACCGTGAGCGATCCGCCATGGGCTTCAACAATTTGCTTGCAAATATAAAGCCCCAAGCCCGAGTTCCCCTCTCGCCCGTCTTGGCCTTCGCGCGCGCTATAAAATCGGTCAAAGATCTTGCTGCGATCGGCCAAAGCAACACCTGGTCCTGTGTCAGCGACTGTTACGACCAAGCCTTGTCGCCAGGTTTTCGCAAGGGTAATATGCACCTGACCCTGGGGGCCCGCAAAACTTAGGGCATTTTCGACCAGATTAATCACCACCCGCGCCAGACGATCTGGCAGCCCGGTGACATGAATATGATTTTGTATGTTAAAGGTCAGGCGCAGCTGCGCCTCAGTGGCCTTGGGCTCAAAGAAGCCAATGAGCTCACCAATTGTCGCAGAGAAATTGAAGCGCTCTCGCTTGGCAGCCACCAAGTCGTGATCGACAATCGCCGCCTCCGAAATTTCTGAAATTAATTTGTTCATGCGCACCGCCTGATTTTGAATGGCGGCAAATTTTTCCTGCTCGGCGGTATCGGCCTGAGCAATCGCATTTTGCGTATTGGCAATGATAGACGCAATTGGATTTTTTAGCTCATGTGAGACATCGGCTGCGAAGCGTTCCTTGTCATGAAAAAGAGTGATAATTTGCTGATGCAAGCGACTGAGGTTGCGATAAAGGCGCCCAACTTCATCCCGCCGAGTCTCAAAGGCTTCGATTTCAAACCCGGCCAATTGCTCAACCAAAGTTTCGGCTTTTAGCCGCCGGTTCAAACGCCGTGAGAGCCGGCGAATGGGCATGGCGATGGAAATCGCCAAAAGCGCACCAAAAACAATGGTAATGCCCGATAGGCCGGCCAAAACCATCAGCCTTGATTTGTTTTTTCCGAAATAGGCCTCACGCAGATGGTAGCTATCTGAAAGTTCAAGCACCGCATGCGCAGGCCCATTTACTCGGATTGGCACCAAATAGCTCAATTCATAGAGGTCTGTGACCGGGTTGAGCAGTTGAAATTGGCGGGTAAAACGAGCACGTTCCGGCTCATAGGGTTCAGTCACAATCTGCAAATCAAACAGGCGTTTGTACAGTACGAACAATTTTTCAAACGGATCTAAGCCCGTCTCGCGGGGCATGTGGTCCGGCTCTGGCGTATCGGGCAGCGGCTGCATCTCAATCGGTGTGCTGACGCGTGGATTGGCGCCATCGAAATAGGTGATATGCGGGTCCGCCAATAGGCTCGAAACTTTGAGGCGGTCCGCACCGGCTAAAGTGCGATCTAACAGCACGGCCTCAATGGCCAAGCGGCGGTCAAATTCGCTCAACCCGTCTTGCTGGAAAATCGGTTGCAGCAGTTTGACATAGAAATTGGATCGCTCAAACAGCCGGTCTTTCTTGCTGCGAATTTCCACCAAGGCGGCATCTTCGGTCGCGATGACAAAGGCCCAAAGCGCGAGATTGAACATCACCAGCAGACCGAGAATTTTTGACAATATACCCCGAAACATTGGATCTAGCCTTTAAGCCGATAGCCGAGTCCATGGACCGTTGAAATGATATCGCAGGCCGGATCCACGGCTTTCAGCTTTTGCCGAATATTTCGAATGTGACTGTCAATGGTGCGGTCACTGACGTAAATCGCTTCGCGATAGGCCGCATCCATCAGCTGGTTTCGGGTTTTGACAACACCGGGATGCTGGGCCAGCGCGAGCAGGAGTAAACATTCGGTCACCGTTAAATCCACAGCGGTATTTGCCCAGGTTACCAAATGCCGATCTTGGTCGATGGTGAGTGCCCCGCTGCACACCGATGCATCCAAATTGACGCCGGTTCCAACCGTGTGGCGGCGCAAGACGGCAGCGACGCGGAACAGTAACAGATGCTTGCTGAAGGGTTTGGTGATGTAATCATCAGCGCCAAGGGTGAAGCCTATAATTTGATCTTGCTCTTCTGCCTTGGATGACAAAAAAATGATGGGCAGATTGGGCATTTTCGCTCGAACGGATTTCAGGAGCGAAAACCCATCCATTTCGGGCATTTTAATGTCAAAGATTGCCAGGTCTGCGCTGTGCCGCTGCAGATGCGCCTGCGCGGCGAGGCTCGAGGAAAAGGCGCTGACGTGATACCCCTCTTGGGCCAACATCTGCTCCAGTGGTGCGAGTATTTCAACTTCGTCATCTACAATAATGATCTGTGCCATGCGCTGAGCTCACCTGTGATTGCCTGAACACTGGCATAGCCAAGCTGTGAGCACAAAGAAAATACGGCCCGCTGCACAGGATCTGCACAAAGGATCACATAATTTGCACGCGCCGTTCAACGCCTCTGCAAAAGCGAGTTTTAATCTCAACGGGGTCAGGCTCGAGGATGGGCCGGGTTGGATTTGCGCTCCTCCCTCCGCAGATCATACAGCTCGGCCCAAAGGGGCAGGCGGCAATGAAAGGAAATCCGATGGGTATATTACAGATACTAACGGCCACAGAAATTTTGGTGTTTTGCTCAATATTTTGCATTTACCTATTTCGGTGATCTTGGGGTTGGTTTCTGGCCATATAGGCTTGACCACAGTTTGATATGTTTTCATGGTAAGAGTCACTAAGATGCGCCGGGCAGGTGTTTTGGGCTATGGCTGGCATCTGCATTCAAAGGGCCTAGCAAATGACAACGTCAAAACGGCATGAGGAGGGGTTGGCCACGCGGCGCACTGTCCTGGGAGAGGCGCATGTTGCGCGTGCGCAGGCTCAGACATCCGCGTTTGATGCCCCGTTCCAAGAGTTAATCACCGAAGCGGCCTGGGGTCATGTCTGGTCGCGTCCAACCTGGGATCACCGGCAGCGTTCGATTGTCACCCTGGCTTTGCTCTGCGCCCAGGGGCATTGGGATGAGGTCGCAATGCACATTCGCGCCACCGCCAACACCGGTGCAAGCCGCGAAGATATACAAGAGCTGATCTTGCATGTTGCCATCTATGCAGGCGTGCCGACGGCCAACCATGCGATTAAAATTGCCAAGCAAACCTTTGCCGAGATGGAGGATGCTTCGTGAGCGACAACGGCCCCTTTAACCCGCAGGATATGAGCCTACAGCCGCCCGCCTCGACCCCTGACTATCGCTCCACGCGTCTGCGCGCGCCACGCCACAAGCTGTTGAGCCTCGAACAAGGCGCCGGGGAGTTGACTGGACCGGCCTTCGGGCAGGACATCATCGGTCCGAATGACAATAATTTGATCATCAATTATGCCGCGCCGGGCGCAGCGGCCATTGGCGAGCAGATCATGGTGCATGGTTACCTGTTGGATGAAAATGCGCGGCCGGTGCCAGAGGCTTTGCTAGAATTTTGGCAGGCCAATGCTGGCGGGCGTTATCGTCATAAAAAAGACAGCTATCTGGCGCCTTTAGATCCGAATTTTGGCGGCTGTGGCCGGACGATCACCGATGAGATGGGCTATTATTCCTTCCGCACTGTTCGGCCTGGCCCCTATCCCTGGCCCAATGGTGGCAATGATTGGCGGCCAGCGCATATTCATTTCAGCTGCTTTGGCCAAGGCTGGGCGCAGCGGTTGATCACGCAGATGTATTTCGAAGGTGACCCGCATATTCCGCTTTGCCCAATCGTTCAAACCATCCCGGACCCAAAGGTGATCGAGCGGCTCACCGCGCGGTTGGACATGGAGCATACAGTGCCGATGCAGTTTCGGGCGTTCCGCTTTGACATTGTTTTGCGTGGCCGTGGCTCCACCCTGTTTGAAAATAAGTTGGAGGGCAATTGATGTCCCGCTCGCAAAGCGCATCTCAAACCGCCGGTCCCTATGTTCATATCGGCTGTACCCCCAGCGTCGCTGGGTTGGAAAATATGTATGGTGGCTGTGATTTGGGCGCAGATATTTTTCCGCCCGATGTTCCGGGCCAAAAAATAGTCATTTCGGGGCAGGTCTTTGACGGGGCCGGGGATCCGGTTTTGGATGCCATGCTTGAGTTTTGGCAGGCAGATGCCACGGGCCGCTATGGTGCCAATGGCCCATCTGGCGGTTGGGCCCGCCGAGCGGTGGATGCTGAGGCGGGCCGCTACCGGTTGGAAACGCTTCTCCCCGCCGCCTCAGGTGAAGAGGCCGCCCATGTGAAGGTTTGGGTCGTGGCGCGCGGGATTAACTTGGGTCTGCACACAAGGATCTATTTTGAGGATCTCCCCCAAGGGCAAGATCCGATCCTAGCGGCCATTAAAGATCCCGGCCGCCGATCTACCTTGATCGCCCAAAGATCTGGTGACGGTGGTTATATCTTCGACATTCACCTGCAAGGTGACAAGGAAACGGTGTTTATAAATGTCTGATCTGCACAATAAGCCCTGTATCTTGTGCTGCGCCATTACCGGTTCGGTGCCGACAAAAGCGGCCAATCCAGCTGTGCCGATCAGTATTTCTGAGCAGGTTGAGAGCAGTTTGGCGGCCGTGGAGGCGGGGGCTTCGATTATTCATGCCCATGTGCGCAATGCCGATGAAACACCAAGCAGCGATCCGGAAAAATTCGCGCGCCTGCAAGAAGAGCTCAGCCGGCATTGCCCGGAGGTCATCATTCAGTTTTCAACTGGGGGCCGTTCTGGCGCGGGGCAAGAGCGCGGCGGAATGTTGTCTTTGAGACCGGATATGGCCTCACTCTCTGTTGGCTCAAATAATTTTCCCACGCGCGTGTATGAAAATCCGCCAGATTTGGTCGCTTGGCTGGCCAGTGAAATGCAAAACTATGAAGTGGTGGCGGAGATTGAAGCCTTTGATCTTTCGCATGTCTTGCAAGCGGTGCGCCTGCATGAGGAGGGCAAGCTATTTGGCAAACTTTATGTGCAATTTGTCATGGGCGTGAAAAATGCCATGCCGGCAGATCGTGCGGTTTTTGATTTTTATGTGGAGCAGATGCGCGCGCGCGCGCCGCAAGCTGAGTGGTGCGCGGCGGGTATCGGGCCCAATCAATTGGTTGTGAATGAATGGGCCATCGCGGCAGGCGGCCATACCCGCGCTGGGCTGGAGGATAATGTGCGCCTCAACCGCAGCACTCTGGCCCCTTCGAATGCAGCTTTGATCGCCCGTGCCGCTGAACTTTGCAGCCGCTATGAACGCCCGGTCGCAAGTCCGGCGCAGGCGCGCCAAATTCTCGGCTTGCGGGCCGCATGACATCGGTATTCGATCATAGCTGGATGACAGGGCTGTTTGGAGACAAGCGCGTCGCGGAGCATCTGTCTGCTGAGGTGCAATTGGCGCATATGCTGCGCATTGAGGCCGCTCACAGCCGGTCGTTGGGCAATGAGCGCGCGGCCCGCGCGATTGAGGCCGCTCAGATCCGCAAGGAAGATTTGGCAGAGGGCACGGCCATGGACGGCTTGCCCGTTCCTCAGTTGGTGCGCTGTCTGAAAGCGCAAATCTCGCCCGAGCTACATGGGGACATCCATCAAGGGCTGACGAGCCAAGATGTGATGGATACGGCCCTTGTTTTGTCTTTGAAGGATATTTTGCCGATCTTGCGGCAAAGGTTGATCGCTTTACAAGAAGATCTGGTGCAATTGACACAAACGCATGGCGCGGCTGCCTTGATGGGGCGCACGCGTATGCAGGCCGCGCTTGAGATAACTGTTGCAGATCGCCTTGCCACTTGGCGCATGCCCTTGGCGCGCCATCTCGAGCGGCTCGATGAGCTTTCGACTCGCGTGTTGAGCGTGCAATGTGGCGGCCCTGTGGGGCTTGGCTCCGACGGGGCTGCTCTTGCCGCGCAGTTGGGCTTGGCAGCGCCAGACAAAAGCTGGCACGCCATGCGCGATGGATTTGGCGAATTGGCCAGTTGGTTGTCGCTGGTGTCTGGCAGCTTGGGCAAGATAGGCATGGATATCTCGCTCATGACGCAGCAAGGCGTGGACGAGATGCGCTTGCGCGGCGGGGGCGCGTCTTCGGCCATGCCCCATAAGCAAAACCCGATTTTAGCGGAGGTATTGGTCACCCTGTCGCGCTATAATGCTGCTCAGCTTGGTGGGATGCATCAGGCTTTGATCCACGAGCAAGAACGCTCTGGGGCGGCCTGGGCGCTGGAATGGATGATTTTACCTGCGATGCTGCACAGCACGGCCAGGGGGCTCGGGGTGGCACAAGAGCTACTGGCCCAAGTTGAAAAAATTGGCGTTTGAGCCCAAGCCCTTATGGCGCGATGATCGGTGTGGCATTTAAGGCGCTCTCGCGCGGCTCCACCCCTATGAACTTTGTGCCATGTTCAAACCAGCTTTTTGGTGCCGCCATACCCCATAGGGTTTGCCGTTGCGGATCTTTGAGGTCCCATTTGATTGGCTCATGATCGGGGTCCACGGTTTGATAATCGGAACAATAGATTTCAATGCGATGCCCATCAGGATCTAAAATATAAAGGAAAAAAGCGTTTGAAATTCCGTGCCGCCCGGGGCCGCGTTCGATGTTGCTGACATAGCCAGTGGTGGCCATGAGATCGAGCAGGTCAATAATATTCAGCGGTGTTGGCACCCAAAAGGCGATATGGTGCATCCGCGGTCCGCGCCCATTGGTGAAGGCCATATCATGCACGCCGCCTTTGCGATGCATCCATGCGGCCCATAGTTTTCCGCTCGCTTCATCCTCGGTATATTCGGTCACCCGAAAGCCAATATCATTGTAAAACGCGACTGAGGCGTCAACATCGGGCGAAAAGCAATTGAAATGATCAATTCTTAAGGGCTTCACGCCACGATAGAGTGCGAATTTTTGGTGCAAGGAGGGCAGGCGATCCATCTTGTGATAAAATTCCAAAGGAATTCCAATATTGTCAGACGTCAGCAAAGTGCGCCCCTGATAGGGACGTTCAACCCATTGCGTGGGGCGACCTTTGGCACGAAACTCCGCTTCGGCCCGATCCAAATCTTCCTCATCAAAGGTCTTGAAGCCCATAACCTCCACCGTGCCGGGATCATCAGATTTTTGCAAAATCACACTGTGATGACCGCGTTCTTCCATGGCGCGTAGATAGACATGACCCTCTGTTTCATCTGAGACATGCAGACCCAGAACTTCCGTATAAAATACCTTTGAGCGGTCTAAATCTGCGACGTTGAGGCAGGCATGGCTGAGGCGGACCGTATTGAAGCTTGGGTAAAGGTTTGGGCTGGGAACTGGCATTTTGGGCTCCTTTATTTCTGTGGTCAGACGCCAAGGCGTGAAATTTTATGGGCGCCGGTGGCAAAGCCGATGTGCTTTTGCTCCATATAAAATTCAAAACTCCAATCGCCACCATCGCGGCCAATGCCGCTGGCTTTGACGCCACCAAAGGGGGTGGGCAGGTGCCTGACGTTTTCGCTATTCACCCAGATCATGCCCGCTTCCAGCTTGTCTGTAAAACGCAGCGCGCGGGTGAGGTCATTGGTCCATAGATAGGCCGTGAGCCCGTAGGGCGTATCATTTGCAATTTGAAGGGCTTCCTCTTCATTGGCAAATGAAACCGAGGTCAGAACCGGGCCGAAAATCTCTTCTTGGGCAATCCGCATGCGATTATGCGCCTCGGTAAAAAGGGTTGGGCGGATGAAATATCCGGTATCCCCAAGGATGTCCCCACCCGCGGCCAGTTTGGCCCCGTCCGTTTTGGCGATGTCGAAATAGGAGGTGACCTTGGCGAAATGCTCTTGGCTGATCAGCGGGCCGATTTCAGTGGCTGGATCCAGCGGGTGGCCGACTTTGATAGTATTGACCCGTTCAATCAACCGGGCTTCAAAAGCATCCTTGATGGACTCATGGACCAAAAGCCGTGAGGAGGAGGTGCATCTTTCGCCGTTGATGGAATAGATCATGAAGATCACCGCATCCAAAGCACGTTCCAAATCGGCATCGTCAAAGACGACGACTGGATTTTTGCCGCCCAATTCAAAATGTGTCCGCTTTAGCGTATCTGCGCCCTGCTTGGTAATCATCGAACCCGTGCGGCTTTCGCCCACAAAAGCGATGGCCTTGATATCAGGATGTTCCGTTAGCGCCTTGCCGGCATCTTCGCCATAGCCCTGCACCGTGTTCAAAACACCGGGAGGAAGGCCGGCCTGTTCTGCAATTTCAACCAAGATCCGCGCCGTGAGTGGGGAGGCCTCGGCGGGCTTATGCACCACGGTGCAACCCGCTGCGAGGGCGGGGGCAATTTTCCATGTAGAGAGCATAAAGGGCGTGTTCCAAGGGGTAATCACGCCCACTGGGCCAATTGGCACCCGTGTGGTGATATTCATCAATGTGGCTGATTGCAAATGCTGCCCATCTCGGGCGGCTTCGACTTGATCGGCAAAATAGCGAAAATTCTCCGCCCCGCGAATGGCCGCTTTTGACATGAAACGCCAGACCTGGCCGGTATCCCAGCATTCGCAGAGCGCAATCTCTTCGGCGCGGGCTTCAATACCCTCGGCAATTCTGATCAAGATTGACTTGCGCTGTTTGGCGGGCATATCGCGCCATGCTGGAAATGCCGCCTTAGCCGCTTTGGCTGCCTTATCAATATCGCCAGCATCGCCGCGCGCCACTTGGCAGATTGTGGATTTATCCACGGGCGAAAGAGTTTCAAAGACACCGCCGCCGCCGGCATGATCTGCACCTGCGATCCGGTGCAAGATACCCTCGCGCCGGTAACGCGCCAAATGGCCATTGAGTTTTTCAATATTTTGATTCAACGCGGACATCGCAGCTCTCTTTCGATCTTGGGATTTAGATAACATGTTAACTAAATGGAGTGTTCTGTTTTTTCATTGTACTGTCAATATTTTTAAATAACATTGCACGGCAATTTATAGGTGCGTCAATGGCCAGAACCAAGCTTCAGCTTCCCTCGACCAGGCGGTCTTTACCAATTGCTTTGATGCGATCGCGCGAACAGGTCATGGCGCCGATCCGCGCTATGCTGCGCGCCTCTGGGTTGACCGAACAGCAGTGGCGGGTGCTGCGGATATTGTCCGAATTTGGTCCGCAGGATTTGACCGAGATCGCGCGGCAGGCCTGTTTGTTGATGCCAAGCCTATCGCGCATTATCCGCAGTCTTGCACAAAATGGTCTGGTTATTCGAACCACGGATGCGAAGGATCGGAGGCGGCAAACGGTGGTCATCTCGCGCGCTGGGCAAAAGCTCATTGATGACAACTCGGTGCAAGCGGCGCAAATTGCCGCAAGTTACAAAGATCAGCTTGGCGCTGAGCGCTATGAGCTTTTGTTGGATCTTTTGACAGAACTGGAGCAGGGTGGGCCTGCTCCTATAAGTGGCGAATAAAAAAGCCCCCTGAAAAGTAACTTTCAGGGGGCTGCTTTGAGGAGGGCGGGAATTAGCTGCCCGAGAACTCCGGATAGGCTTCCATGCCCAGCTCGCTGCGGTCTAGGCCGGTGATTTCGGCCTCTTCACTGACCCGCAGGCCGAACATCGCGTTGAGCACCAACCAAACCACGGCGGAGGCCACAGTCACGAAGGCACCGACGATGACGATTGAGGTCAGCTGGACCGAGAAGCTGGCTGCGCTGTTGGTGAAGCAAACCGCCAGAGTGCCCCAAATACCTGCGAAGAGGTGTACCGGGATGGCACCCACAACATCATCAATCTTCAAGCGATCCAAGAGAGGCACAGCGAAGACCACGATGACACCGCCGACCGCACCGATCAGAGTTGCCGAGACCAGGGAGGGGGTCAGCGGCTCTGCGGTGATGGATACCAAACCTGCCAAAGCACCATTCAAGATCATGGTCAAATCAGGCTTTTTATACAGGAGTTGCGTCAAGATCAGCGCTGCGACCGCACCGGCGGCTGCCGCCGTATTGGTGTTGGAAAAGATCCGGCTGATATCGGCCACGTTGCCTGATGTGTCCATGTAAAGTTGTGACCCACCGTTAAAGCCGAACCAGCCGAGCCAGAGGATGAATGTCCCCAGGGTGGCTAGGGCAAGGTTTGAACCGGGCATCGGGTTTACTTTGCCGTCTTTGTATTTGCCCAAACGTGGTCCGAGAATGATCGCGCCGGTCAAAGCTGCCCAACCGCCGACGGAATGCACAACTGTCGAGCCTGCGAAGTCTTGAAAGCCCATTGCGTCCAAGAAACCACCGCCCCATTTCCAGCTGGCTTGGATCGGATAGATGACCGCCACAAGAACGATGACAAAGACCAGGAACGGCCAAAGTTTGATCCGTTCGGCCAAGGCGCCTGATACGATGGAGGCGGTTGCTGCGCAGAACATTAATTGGAAGAAAAAGTCTGAGCCGACAGAGGCGTAGGTCAAATCAGCTTCCACACCTTCGAGGCCAACAGGCTCTAGCGCGGTGACCGAAAAGGCACCAATGACGTTTTGGATGGTCCAGCCATCGCCTGGATACATAAGATTGTATCCCAATATGTAGAAAAATAGCGACGCCAGCGAAAACAGTGCCATGTTTTTGGTCAGCTGCATCGCGACGTTTTTACCGCGTACCAAACCGGCTTCCAGCATGGCAAAACCCGCGGCCATGAAGAACACCAAAAACCCTGAGACAAGGAACATAAATGTGGTGAAAATGAAGCCGATATCGGCATTCAGCGGCGTGACATCCGCCTCCTGCGCCGCGGCCAGTTGCGGAACGGTCAGCAGCAGCGCGGCCAAGCTTACAGTTCTCAATTTACTCGTTAACTCTCTACACATCACAGAGCCTCTTCATTTGTTTCGCCCGTGCGCACGCGCAGGGCTTGTTCCAGGTCAAGGACGAAAACTTTGCCATCTCCGATTTTTCCGGTCCGGGCCGCCTTGGTGATCGCTTCCACCACACCCGCCGCAGCCGCATCGGTGACGGCGATTTCAAGTTTGATTTTGGGAACAAAATTAACTGTGTACTCTGCTCCTCGGTATGTTTCAGTGTGACCGGATTGAGCACCGAAGCCTTTTACTTCGCTCACCATCATGCCGCTGACACCGACCTCAGATACCGCTTCGCGCACGTCTTCGAGCTTGAAGGGTTTGATCGTTGCAATTATCAGTTTCACTCGTCTTCCTTTCGTTCTACCGCTTGTAAGACTGGCTACACATTCAAATTGCTGCGGAGCGGCGTAAACTTTGCGCCCTCGGAAAATCCCCGCAATGTCGTGATTTGCCTAAAATATGGGCAATGAGGCAGTTGAGTTTCAAAACATCAGCATGATTGGTCTGGAAATTGATGGCATTTTCCGCAACAGGTCTGGCCTCGGGCCTTGTCTTTTAGCCCTGTGAGGGCACAGAGTGGCGCAATCGCAGGAACGGGCTTGAAAATTGGATGATGATTCCATGGGGCTGAATAAAGAACTGGACGGGGTGACGGTGGTCTCCCTCGAGCAGGCGGTGGCGGCGCCCTATTGTGGCTTGATGCTCGCCGATGCCGGGGCGCGGGTCATTAAGGTTGAGCGCGCGGAGGGAGATTTTGCCCGTGGCTATGATGCCGGGGCCAATGGGCAGAGTGCCATTTTTGCCTGGCTGAACCGCGGCAAGGAATCCATTTGCTTAAACCTAAAAGATCCTGAGGATCTGGTCGTGATGCAGCGCATGTTGGCTAAGGCGGATGTCTTTGTCTCCAACCTTGCTCCGGGATCAGTGGCGCGTATGGGGTTGAGCGGCACGGATCTGCGCCGCGACAACCCCGGTTTGATCACCTGCATGATTTCAGGCTATGGGCAGACGGGCGCGGCGGCAAAAAAGAAGGCTTATGATTTTTTGATCCAAGCTGAGAGTGGTCTTTGTTCTGTGACCGGCAGCGCCGAGAGTCCGGCGCGGGTGGGTCTATCCTTAACAGATCTGTCGACAGGCCTGACTGCCTTTTCGGCAATTTTACGCGCCTTGATCCAGCGGGGGCGCACAGGGCAGGGCATAGACTTAGAAATTTCCATGTTTGATGTGCTGGCCGATTGGATGAATATGCCGCTATTGGCACATCGCTATATGGGCGGCGCTCCGGCACGCTCAGGATTGAAACATTCATTCATTTCCCCCTATGGTGCCTTTGAATGTTGTGACGGCTCGCAGGTCTTAATTTCCGTGCAAAGCAACCGCGAATTTGCCGCTCTGTGCAGCCAGGTCTTGGAGCGTCCTGAGTTGCCTCGCGATCCCAGGTTTTCTGAAAACCCTGAGCGCTATGCCCATCGCGACGCGTTGGACGCCATCGTGGCGGCCTGTTTTGCAAAGTTCACCGCCGCTGAGATGGTAGATAAGCTGGATGCGGCGCACATTGCCAATGCGCAACTCAATTCTGTAGCAGATTTATCAGAGCATCCTTTTTTGCGTAACTCAGTGGCGCAGATCGGTGATTGTGAGGTTTCTTTGGCCGCATTGCCGGTGACAAGCCAAGTCGGAGCCGGGCAGAGCGTGCCGAATTTAGGTGCGCAAAGCGACGCGCTTCGCGCTGAATTCAAGGCGTGATTTTGCGTGCATAAGGGATGCGAGTGTGAATAATGGCGAAACTTCCAGCAGAAAGCGAAATGTTATGACGGTTGATACAAGCAATCTAGGAAAGTTTTACATAGATGGGCAGTGGCGTGCGCCGAGATCACGGGCGCATATGCCGGTTTTGAACCCGGCAGATGAGCGCCAAATCGGCGTCGTGCCTTTGGGGGCTGCGGCAGATGTGGATGCTGCGGTCGCGGCGGCGGTATCGGCCTTTCCAGCCTATAGTCAGACGCGCAAATCTGAACGGATGGATCTTTTGCGCAGCTTGATGACGGCGACGGAGAGCCGGTTTGAAGATCTAGCGCAGGCCATGCGTATGGAGATGGGTGCGCCGATCTCCATGGCCCGTGAGGCACAGGCTGATGCGGCCATCGGCCATTTGCAGGGGTTTATGGATGCATTGGCCGAGTTGGTGGACCGGGAGGTTTTGAGCAATGGTGACATTCTTTTGCGTGAGGCGATCGGCGTCTGCGGATTGATCACCCCTTGGAACTGGCCGATGAACCAAATCGCTTTGAAGGTCATCCCGGCTTTGGCAACGGGGTGTTGCTGTGTTTTGAAACCCTCTGAGCATACGCCGATCTCTGCGATGATATATGCTGAAATTATCGACTCTGCGGGCTTTGCGCCGGGGGTGTTCAATTTGGTTCAGGGCGATGGGCCAACGGTGGGAGCGGCCCTTTCGCGCCATAAGGACGTGCAGATGATGTCTTTTACCGGTTCAACCCGTGCTGGGACGGCTGTGACCCGCGATGCTGCCGAAACGGTCAAGCGTGTGACCTTGGAGCTTGGTGGTAAATCACCCAATCTGGTGTTTGCCGATTGTGACCTCGAAGCCCAGGTGAGCGCCTCTGTGGCTGAATGTATGTATAATACAGGGCAATCTTGCGATGCGCCAACCCGGCTATTGGTCGAGCGTAGCTGCTATGAGGTTGTGCTTGAGATTGCCAAACGGGCGGCAGAATCCACTGAGGTCGGAGATCCGGCGCAAGAGGGCGCGCATATTGGCCCGCTGTTTGACCGCATCCAATTTGATCGGGTGCAAACTATGATTGCAGTGGGGCTTGAGGAGGGCGCGCGGCTCTTGGCGGGTGGCTTGGGACGTCCTGAGGGCATAGATGCCGGCTGGTTTGTGAAACCCACCATTTTTTGTGATGTGTCCAATGACATGCGGATCGCGCAGGAAGAGATCTTTGGCCCTGTTTTGGTCATCATCCCTTTTGAGGACGAAGCCGAGGCGATTGAAATCGCCAATGACACGCCCTATGGGCTGGCCGCTTACCTGCAAACGGGCTCGCAGTCTCGCGCGGAACGTGTGGCGGCCCGCCTCAGGGCTGGGGCAATCCACATCAATGGTGGCGGCTTCAATTACGGCTCGCCCTTCGGGGGCTATAAACAATCGGGCAATGGCCGTGAAGGCGGTCTGATGGGGTTGGAAGATTACCTTGAAACCAAAACGCTTCATGGATTAGGCTAAGGTCTAGGTTAAGAGGGTTCACAATCGACCCCTGTTTTAAGTGGTGTAATGGCGGGATTTGCGATCATTGATCGACCGATAATGCCCGGTGGCGCATAGGGGAGCGGTGAAGATGAAGGACTGTTGTGGACCGGGCTATGCAAGCCCGCAGGAGGCCATCCAAGCGCCGCGTGAAAAGCTGCTCTATACCATTGCGATTTACACCGGCACGGGCATTCAAAAACCCGATTATCTGGCGACGGTGGATGTCGATCCTGACAGTCCGACCTATTCACAGGTGATCCACCGTTTGGAGATGCCAGGCATTGGCGATGAGTTGCACCATATGGGTTGGAACGCCTGCTCTTCTTGTTTCGACGATGGCTCGATGTCGCGGAAGTATTTGCTGCTACCCGGGGTTCGCTCGAACAATATTCACGTGGTCGATACGGCCAGTGACCCGCGCGCGCCGCGCCTGCATAAGGTGATTGATGGGGCCGAGATCAAGTCGAAAACCGATCTTTCGGGACCGCATACGGTGCATTGTTTGGGCTCTGAAATCATTATTTCCATGTTGGGCGATGCGAAAGGCGAGGCGCCCGGCGGTTACCTCCATCTGAACAAGGATTTTGAAATCGTTGGGCGGTGGGAAAACTCCATGGGGGATATCAAGTTTGGATATGATTTTTGGTATCAACCGCGCCATAATGTGATGGTCTCGTCGGAATGGGCCGCTCCCAATACGTTCATGCCAGGGTTTGATCTGGAAGAGGTTGGGCATTTGAAATATGGCCGCGAAATACACTTCTGGGATTTTGAGAAGAAAGTTCCTATCGAAACCATGTATCTCGGCGAGGATGGCTTGCTGCCTTTGGAAGTGAAGTTCCACCATGATCCCGATAGCACCCACGGGTTTTGTGGGGCGGCGCTCAGCTCAAATGTGATCCATTGGTGGCGCGATCAGGCCGGAAAATGGCAGTGGGAAAAGATCATTGATGTGGCCAATGAACCGCATCCAGAATGGCCCATTCCGGTGCCGGGGGTGATGTCGGCGATTTTGATTTCGATGGATGACAAATATCTATACCTCAACAATTGGTTGCATGGGGATATGCGCCAATATGATATTTCCGATCCGCATAACCCGGTTTTGACGGGACAGGTCTGGATGGGCGGTTTGTTGGGCAAAGCACCGGAGGTGAATGGGGTGAAAATGGCGGGCGGGCCGCAGATGTTTCAGCTGTCTCTCGACGGGCGGCGCCTCTATGTCACCACCAGCCTGTTCAGCACTTGGGACAATCAATTTTACCCTGAAATTCGCGAGCAAGGTGGCGTGATGGTGCAGATTGATTGCGATCCAGAAAATGGCGGAATGACCTTAAATAAGGATTTTATTGTCGATTTCGGTCAGGAGCCCAATGGCCCCTCCCGGTGCCATGAAGCACGCTACCCCGGTGGCGATTGCACGAGCGATATTTGGCTGTGATCGTGACCTTGTCAAACCGCGATGGGGCGCAATATGAGGTGGATCCCCGCCGGCCGCTCTTGGACAGTCTGCGCGACCAGGGGGTCGATTTGCCCTATGGCTGCAAATATGGCGGCTGCATCACCTGCGCGGCAAAATTGACCGCAGGAGAGGTCGATCAGCGCCGGCAAGTGGCGCTCAACAATCGGCAAATCAATCAGGGATACGTCATCTTATGTGTCGCGCGCCCTATGTCTGATATTACGCTCGAAATTGGGGTGGAAAGCCATGACCGCCTGTATCGCAACCCGTTTCTGGATCCGTTACAATCTCACGAACTCAAGGCTGATATTGCCGTGCCAAAGGAGGTCTGACAATGGACCATACTCAACCCTATTCAGATGCCTATTTGCAGGGGATTCTAAAATCAGTCAAAACCATCGCTATGGTTGGCGCCAGCCCCGATAAAACAAAGTTTAGCTATGGGGTTTTGCGGGTACTCAATGAAACTGGCTACGATATGATCCCGGTCAATCCGCGTCCGGGCCTTGAGGAAATCCGCGGCTTGAAAGTCTATCCAAGTCTTGCGGCCATAGATCGTCCTGTGGATATGGTCGAAGTGTTTCGCCGTCCTGAAGATCTTATGGCTGTGACAAAAGATGCAATCGCGATCGGCGCAAAAGTGCTTTGGGGCCAAATCGGTGTGGTGGATCACGAGGCGGCCCAGCTGGCAGAAGAGGCTGGGATGCAGGTTGTGATGGACAGATGCCCGAAAATCGAGCTGTTCCGGCCCTTTTGGAAACCAAAACTGCACCTGACAATTTAGGGATTAAATGAGGGAATAAAGCTGGCTGGGTCGGCAGGACTCGAACCTGCACTCTACTGTACCAAAAACAGGTGCATTACCATTATGCTACGACCCATCAGCGAGGCAGGGGATACGCTGGAAGTGCGGACGTTTCAAGCCCTGAAATCGCAAAAATTGCTTGAATGGCGATTGTTGTTGTTTTTTCACAGAAGGCTTTAAAATATCGCTCGCGTTAGACCTGTTCCCGCAGGATCGAGGCGGTGAGTGACATAATCAAGTAAACACCTCCAAAAATCAGAAAAGACAATAAGGTGTTCTCAAATTTGCGCAGATAAGAGGGATCTTCAGGCCTTACGGGCGCAACAGAGGTGGCCAAATATCGGGCTTGCCGATCTGCGGCCACGCGGGCGGCCTCAACGCTTTGGACAGCAGCTTGCACCATCATTTCACGGGTTTGATAATCCGCTTCTGCCACGATCATCCGGGCGTTTTTGCTGGCCAGCGAATCTGCGTCTCCGGTGGTTTGCGTCAATTCGGCTTGCTTGGCCTCAATGAGATCTTTGTTTATTCGGATGGAGGTCTTCAAAGCATTGACCTTTGAGGTGTTTGGCCGGGCATTTTCCATATGAATGGCCAAGGATATTTCCATCTGATCGATTTCTTGTTCCAGGCCCATGATTTGGTGTTGAATAGAGGCGACGGCGCTCTTGGAATCAATGACCGCCAGTTCTTGCTGCAAAGTTACCAGGCGATCGAGCGCTTCATTGCGGGCGATTTGGGCATCCTTAAAACTTTCTATAGCGCCTTTCATTTGGTCATCGCGCAGACGTTGGGTGATATTGCTGACGCGCTCTTCGGCATAATTAATAAGCGCATTGGAAAACTCGACGCTGGCATCGGGCGAGGCCGCAATCACCTCCATATTCACCAACCCTTCGGTTGGGTCATAGCCGATTTTTACCGATTTCTTGAAAACTTTGAAGGCCTCCTCATTGGAGGCATCCGCATTGAGCCGGGCCAAAGGATCAATGGCCGGGTCGCTATAATGGGCAATAAAATTGTGATCCTGATCCAAGCGGATCATCGCTTCGATTGAGGTGAGATAGCTTTGCACCGAGCTGCCATCACTCAAACCGCCGCCGCCTCCGCCACTGATCATCCCCATCAAGCCGCCCCCCCCACCTGAGGATTGCTCGCTATTTTGTTGGATCAAAAAGGCAGATTTTGTCGAATACATCGGTGAGGCGACCGTATAGAAATACCAGCCTGCGAGAAGTGTCGGCAGGCCGACAAAAAATGCCAAGCGCACGCCCAGCAGAGCCAGTTTTTTCTGGCGACGCCGAATGATCGACTGTTGAATGCGCTCGACCTCACGGGCGCGGCGCAGGGCAGGGTCTTCTTCTTCAATCAGCGCAGGCAAGTTCTCGGAAGCGCCGCGTCGTTGCGGCAATTGTGGCCGGCTGGCCCGGCCAGGTTTGGCCGGCGGCCGCGCGCTGCCATCGCTCTTTGGGGCCAGCTCGAGCAGGTTTGACCGTTGGAAGGGCTCAATCCCAGCTTGGCGCAACAGGCGCACGGCATCAAAATCAGATGTGGCAGGCAGATCATGACGCTGCGCGGTGCGTCGCGCCATGCGCAATTGGCGGCCCGTCAGCCCCTCTTTGCGAATTTCATCAATATCAGTGCTGCCGGTCGGAGCTTCGAGTGGTCGGGCAACCTCTTCATCCAAGCTGGGAACCTGTGGCGCAGCTATTCGGGGCGCGGGTGTGTTGGGTGCGGGCGTGTTGGGCGCGGGTATTTGAGGCGCGTGTGCCAAGGCACTGCCAAGCTCGGAATCCCCGTCGGTCACCCCAAGCGAGGCATCCACCGCTTCCAAAACATCCGGGCGTGGGATGCGAAATTTTTTGGCTCTAAGTTTCGAAGTCATAGACCTGTTTCGCCTCTTCCAAAGTGTCAAACTGGATAAATTGCCCATCGCGTAACACGGCGGCTTGGGTTGCGAATTGTTCTAGTGTTGCGGGCTGGTGACTGACGATCACAATGGTGGTGCGGTCAATCCGCTCTTGCAACAAATCACCAGCCTTTTTGTTGAATTCAACATCGGTCGAATTTGGCATGCCCTCATCAATCAAATATATATCAAACTCCAAGGCCAACATGAGGGCGAAGTTGAACCGGGCATTCATCCCAGACGAATAGGTCGCCATCGGCATATCGAAATATTCATCAATATCCACCAACCAGCGGCAGAAGGCTTCGATATAATCGCGATCGAGGCTGTAGAGCCGCGCGATATAGCGGGCGTTTTCCTTAGCCGTGTGGCGCGGCGATGTTCCGCCCATAAAGCCGAGAGGAAAGGAGATATTGCAGCCGCGAATAATGCGCCCTTCGTCAGGTTTTTCCAGCCCGGCCATCATATTGATCAATGTGGTTTTTCCTGTGCCGTTCGGAGCCAAAATCCCTAATGATGTGCCCATTTCCACGCGGAAAGACGCATTGTCCAATATGACTTTGCGCTGGGTTCCAGTCCAAAACGATTTGCTTACATTCGAGAATTCGAGCATCTGCTCTATCCAATTATTTCGTAAAATTAATGTGACTCAATAAACTTAAGAAGGAATCAATCGTTACCACGCGAGTCTATACCAGTTGAAGTTGTAAATATAACGTCTTTTGTCGCCGAGGCCCCAAAGCGGCTGAACTGGCTTTGGGGCGCCCGGCTCTGTGGGTCGTATCTATAGGTCTTTACGTTCAATTTTTGTCAATTTACCGACCACCAGCGAAATGCCAGCTGCAGCAAAAGAGAACAGCGCGCCCATTTTCGCGGCGTCTTGAACGGGTCCGGGTTCGAAGGCGACAACCGCTATGAACAGTGCCACGGTGAAGCCGATGGCCGCGATACAGCCGATGACAAACAGATCAATGATGCGCATGCCATCAGGCAGACCGAGCCGAAACACCCGCGCACCGAGCCACCCAAAGAGCAGAACTCCGAAGGGTTTCCCAATTAGCAAACCTGCCAGAACCAACCATGTGGCCGCACCCATGGCGCCAAACTCAACACCGGCGTTCAACAGCCCGAAAAAGAAGAGCACCACTTCAACCGGATGTTTCAGCAGATGCTCGCAGTGGTTTAAAAGATCCGTCAGATATTGCTCGGCTTCCGAGAAGAGTCCGAAGGCGCGATCTGCATGCGGGATGGCCGGGACGATGGGCAAGAGGCCAAGTGAGGGATGTAACCCCGCGCGCATAAAGCCATACCACGACAGGCCCGCGGCCAACAGATAGGGCCAAAAGCTGAGCGTATTGCGCACCCAAGTCGAGGCAGGGCGCAGTTGTTTGCCGACATCCAAACGGCGCGGCAGCATGTTAAACAGCAGATAAACCGTCACAGCAGCGCCAACCGAAAGCATCAGCCAGATCGGAGCCAAATCCCCTTGCGGATAGAATACTGCCAGAATTATCAGCCCAGCAGCATCGTCAGCGATGGCCAGGAGTAGCAAAAAGCGCACCGCCGGGTGCCCAGCACCAAAGACCAAACGCCCCACCAAATAAGAAAACGCAATGTCTGTTGCCGTAGGGATGGCCCAGCCATTGGCTACGGCATCATAGGTGTCTGATCCCATGACGGCCGCCAGCACGAGGTAGACCGAGACCGGGCCCAACATGCCGCCCAATGTGGCAAATAGGGGCGTTGCCGCTTTTTTCCCACGCAGCGAGCCATTCTTTAAGATGACCGCTTCCCAAACCTCTTTTGCCGCAATGGCAAAAAAGAAGGCCATGAGCATATCATTGACGAGATAGTGCAGGCTCAGAACTTTGAGACTGCCAGCGCCGCCAAACTCATCATAACCTGTCCCAAAGCTCTTCGCCCAATAGCCATAGTCTAAGCCCACATGGTCATTGAACCAAAGCGGGAACTCTACAAAATGATGGTAGCTGTTTGGATTAATATTGGCCCAGATCAGTGCAATAAGTGCCCCGGAAATCAATAAAATAGAGTAGTTTGCGATAAAGTTCCAAACACGATACATTAAAGAGCGCTCCACTGGTTGCGTGTGATCAGAGTTAGTTTATCCGATGCGACCCAGCAATCACAATGGAGAAATTTTTTCGCAAATTGCGCAGTGCCGCCTATGCGAAACGCGGTTTTCTCAAGGGGTTTCAGGCCATGAGCCGCGCCCGGTGGTATGGGCTGCGCCAGAGGCGAAAATATTGATCGCAGGCCAAGCGCCTGGCCTGCGTGTTCATCACTCTGGCCGACCATTCGATGACCGCTCGGGCCGGCGCCTGCGCCAGTGGATGGGCCTGAGTGATGCAGAGTTTTATGATCAAAATCTCTGCGCGATCTTGCCCATGGCATTTTGTTTTCCGGGTTATAACGCCGCCGGTCATGACCTTGCGCCACCGGCCATCTGCGCCAAGACTTGGCGTGACTTGGCCTTGAAGGCACTTCCGCAAATTTCCTTGACCTTGCTGATCGGCAGCTATGCGCAGGCTTGGCATTTGCGCGACGGGCTGCGGGTGAATGATCGTTTGCGCAATTGGCGCGCATATGGTGAGGACAGCTTTGTCTTGCCGCATCCCTCATGGCGTAATACTGCATGGATCAAACGAAACCCTTGGTTTGAAACTGAGCTCATTCCGGCCCTACAGGCGCGGATTGGCCAGATCAGAAAGATGGCCTATGACCCCTCTTGAACGCACGATTGTCATGCTCCAAGCCGCACCCGAAGATCCCGCGCGCTTTTCTGCGGTGCTGGAACGGCTCTGTGATGCGGAGGTATTTTTGGCGCTTGAGGCTGAAGCCTTTGATGAAAATATCACACCCAAAACCGTCGAGCGGGACGGGCAAAGCTATGTCGCGATCTTTGACACGGAATTGCATCTGGCAGAGGCGGTGGGCGGCGAGGCGAATTACTTGTCGGTATCAGGCCGGGCTTTGGTGCAAATGCTCGTTGGGCAGGACAGCGGTATCGCGCTCAATCCCGGGTCTTCGGCCATTGGGTATTTGTTCGAACGCGACACGCTCGACTGGCTGGCGCGTTCCTTGGATGAGCGGCCTGATGAAATGGCGCAACAGATTGCGGAACTTACCGCGCCGCCTGCTTTGCCGCCTAAGGCGCTCGAGGCGCTTTCGGTGAAACTTACTGCCGCGCAGGGCTTGGCAGAATTTGCCTGTTTGGTGCAAGCCCGCGATGGCGCTGGGGCCAAAAATCCACTTATTTGCTTTGTCGGCAATTTTCCTGCGGCCCAGGCTGATTTGGCGAAATTGATACAAGAATATTTGCAGTTTTCGCAATTGGATGGGGCACCTTGGGATGTGTCTTATCTGTTGCCGGATCATCCTATGGTCGCGCGATTTGTTAAAACCGGCTTGCGCTTTGATTTACCAAAACCCGAGGCCGCGCCCGAACGCCCGGCACCTGGCAGCACGCCTGGCCAGCCACCGATTTTGCGATAATTTCAAGGCGCGGGTGCGAAAGAAATGCAGGGGCTTAATACCCCGCCGTCCGATCGACCAAATGCAAAAATGGCGCGCCGTTTTCTCCCCGCACAATATTCTCGACCAAAACCTCAGCGGCGGTGACTGGGCGGGTGCCTGAAGCGATATGCGGTGTGACAGTGACATTCGGCAGCTGCCAATAGGGATGATCTTGCGGCAAGGGTTCTACGCGAAACACATCCAAACAGGCGGCGGAAATATGCCTCTGTTCAAGTGCTGACAACAGGGCTGCATCATCAATCAACGGCCCGCGGCCGGGGTTTATGATTGTAGCGCCGCGCGGCATCTGCATGAGGGTTTGCGCATTGATCACATGTTCGGTCTCGGGGGTATCTGGCAAAAGCAAAATCAGAATTTCCGCGCTCTGCAAGGCGGCTTCTAGCCCGTCGGACCCATGGTGGCAGGTTATGCCATGAATGTGCTTTGGTCTGCGCGACCAGCCGCTTACGGGAAAATTTAGGGCGGTTAATGCGACAGCGCAGGCCTGGCCCAAAGCGCCCAGGCCCAGAATTGTGACAGGGCGATCGCGTGCCAAGGGCGGGTGAATTTCGCGCCAACTGCGATCTGGATTGATAATATGCTGATCAATTCCGAGGTGGTAACGCAGAGTATGGCCGACAACCCATTCCACCATGCCCTGACGCAGGCCACTGTCCACCATTCGGCACAGGGGTTGCGTCAGGCTTTCATTGCCGACAATTTTCTCAACGCCAGCCCAGAGGCTCAGTACCGCTTTGCAGCGGGTGTAGGGGGTGAAATCTTTTAGTGTACTGCTGGGAGAATAGACCACATAATCTATATCGGCCGGCGGATCGTCCATTGTGACATTGGCCTTTATCCCCCGCTGTGCCAAACCCTGGCGCAACGGTGCCTCATAGAGTTCAAATTGCTCCGGCGGGGCGGCAAATAGGATATTTATCATTTGATTTTTGGCCTTGGACGGTGAACATGGGCGCTTTGCATCAAGCCAAAGCCGAGCAGCAAGATCAGCATAGCAGAGCCGCCGTAGCTGACCAGTGGCAATGGGACACCTACAACGGGCGCAAGCCCCATGACCATGGCCATATTCACCGCAAAGAACAAAAAGAAGGTGATGCCTATGCCAAGGGTCAATAGGGCCGAGAAGCGGTCTTTATTACTAAGGGCTGAGGTCACGCAGGCCAAAACCACCAATGTGTAAAGCCCCAATAGCGTGATTGAGCCGATGAAACCGAATTCTTCGGATAGGGTGGTGAAGATGAAATCAGTGTGTTTTTCGGGCAAGAAATTGAGCCGAGATTGGGTGCCTTGCATGAAACCACGCCCGGTCCAACCGCCCGACCCAAGCGCAATTTTTGCCTGGGTGATGTGATAGCCTGCGCCCAATGGGTCGCGATCTGGATTGAGGAATGTGTCAATCCGACTGTATTGATAATCTTTGAGCAATTGCCAGCCTGTGCCGCGGGATTGGAACACGGCCACCACAAGTCCAATACCGCTGCTGATCACTGTTGCGAAATAGGCCCAATGCACACCGGCCAAAAACATGATCGCGCCGCCGCCCATGATCAAAAGCAATGACGTACCAAGATCGGGTTGTCTGAGAACTAAAAACACCGGGAATAACACCAAGAGCGCAGGCAGAAAGACCCAAAATGGCCGCGAAATCTGGTGTCGGGGCAGCCAATCGTAATAGGCGGCCAGCACCAGAACCAAAGCAATTTTCATGACCTCTGAGGGTTGCAGGCGGATCACCCCAAGATCAATCCACCTTTGGGCTCCCATGCCGGTCGTGCCGACAAATTCCACGGCGATGAGCAATAGTATTGCGAGACAATAGGCGGGGAAAGACATGTTGCGCCAAAACCAAATCGGCACCATAGCCACCACAAAAAGCCCAATCATACCCAAGAAAAAACGCAGCATTTGAGGTTGTGCCCAGCGGTCAATTTGGCCGCCTGCCACTGAGTAGAGCATGACAAACCCCACGCCAGAAATCGCGGTCAGTAAGATCAAAATTGGCCAGTTGAGGGCCAGGATTTTGCGAAACCCGACAGGAACTGCGGCGAGATTATGCTCAAGATAGCTCACGTTTGCACCTGCCCTTTTTTGTCCAGCGTGCTCCAATCAAAGAGTTTTGGGGCTAACTCCTCTTGCTCTTCTTTGATTTGCGCTTCGAGGCCGGCGGGATAGTGGCTTGGCGCGGGCATTTCTCCTGTCAAAGCGAACAGGGTAATATCGCGGGCGATTGGTGCGGCGGTAGCGCTGCCACCACCGCCGTGTTCCACGACAACGGCAACGGCAACTTTCGGGTTGTCATAGGGGGCATAGTCGACAAAGAGCGCGTGGTCACGTTTCTCCCAAGGTAGATCCTCATTGCGGATCACCCCAGTCAACCGCTCCTCTGCCGTGATGCGCCGCACTTGGGCTGTGCCGGTCTTACCGGCCATTTGAAGATCGGGGCTGGCAATGCGCTTGCTATAGGCCGTGCCCTTTTTGGTGTTGGTCACTGCAAACATTGCCCGTTGCACGACCTTTAGATGCTCGGGGTCCACATCCAAGGGGGCGCCGGTTCCGAACGGCAGGGCGGTTTCGTCGATTGACTGCACCAATCTGGGCTGCACAGCCCGCCCCGTTCCCAATCTTGCGGCCATGATCGCCAATTGCAGCGGAGAGGCCAAAACATACCCCTGGCCGATAGAGGCATTGACCGTATCGCCGAGCAACCATGCTTTTCCAAAAGATTTTTGCTTCCACGATCGGGTTGGAGCCACACCGCGACTGACGGCACTGAGCGGCAAATCGTGATATTCACCCAAGCCAAATCGGCGTGCCATGGCGGAAATTTTGTCTATGCCAACTTTTTGGCTAATCGAATAGAAAAACACGTCGCAGCTCTGTGCGATACTGTCTTCGACGTTCAAAGCGCCATGACCCTGCCGCTTCCAGCAATGAAACCGATTGTTAGAAATCTCGAAATGGCCCGGGCAGAATACCGTATCATCCGGGCTCAACACACCGTCTTCCAAGGCGGCGAGGGCCGTGATCATTTTAAAGGTCGAGGCTGGCGCATAGGTGCCTTGCACTGCTTTGGCCCGAAGCGGGCCAAAAATATTATCACGCAGGGCATTATAATTTTTGCTCGATATGCCGCGCACAAAGAGATTTGGATCAAAGCTCGGACTCGATGCCACAGCCAGAAGATCTCCGGTTGCGCAATCAATGACCACAGCAGAGGCGGACAGCCCATCCATCCGCGCCAAAGCATAGTTTTGGATCTTACTGTCGATGGTCAGCTTCACCGTGGCGCCTTGCTGCCCTTCGGCGCGTTCCAATTCGCGCATCACCCGTCCGACTGCGTTCACCTCAATGCGTTGGTGTCCCGCAGAGCCGCGCAGCCTGTGCTCCATCTGTGCCTCAATCCCAGTTTTGCCAACCTGAAACCGTGGGATCTGTAGGAGCGGATCAGGATCTTCAGTGCGGGATAGGTAATGGTCGCTCACTGGGCCGACATATCCCACCACATGGGCCAAATTTTCTTTTTGTGGATAGATCCGAGACAATCCAACATCAGTTAAGAGCCCCGGCAGGGCTGGGGCATTGGCCGCCACGCGCGCGAAGTCATTCCAGTTTAAATTCTCGGCAATGGTGACCGGCACGAAGGCGCTGCGGCGGGATAATTCTCTGCGGGCTTTTTCCAGATCACTTGGGCTGATGGCTATGAGCTTTTGCAATTGCGTCAAAACCTGATCGACATCTTCGGTCTCTTCGCGCACCAGTAAAATCCGGTAGTTGGGTACATTGGCGGCAACAGAGCGGCCATCGCGGTCAAACATGATGCCGCGCGCTGGTGGCAAGAGCCGCATGTTTATGCGATTTTCTTCGGCCAAAAGCCGGAATTTTTCGGCCTCCTTAACTTGAAGGAACCGCATGCGGGCACCCAGAGCCGTAACGACGCCAAGCTGTAGGGCACCGACCAAAAGGGCGCGGCGTGACAGTTTTTGGGCCGAGTTTATGATGTCATTGGGATTGTATTTCATCTTGTGGCCCTCGACGCGCTGGGATGCATTGTTTGCGTCAGGGCAAAGCGCAGCATAGGGCGGAAGAGCCATTTACAGATCGGGTAGATCAAAATGCCCAGCAGCACTTGAACGAGATATGGTTGCAGGTCTGGAACTGGCAAAAATGTGAACATTAAGGCGAAATACTGAACCAAAAAGCTCACCGCGATCACCAAAGAGATGATGAACCATTCATAAAGAAATTGAACCTCCTTGCGGCCGCGTGTCCGCATGCGCAGGAAAATTGAGGCGCAGAGCACGATCAGCGTCCATAGGCCGGGCGGCCTTTGTAGAATGGCATCGGCAAATAAAAAGGCCAGGGTGATGAGGATCGGACTCATGACATCGGGGCGGCGCATGATCCAGGCAAGGGTGATGGCGAGCGGCACATCAGCGGGGGCGAAAGGATAGGGCAGGCTTTGCAGCGGCAGAGTTTGCAACAAAACCACCAGCGCAACAATCGCGAGATAGGTCAGTTGCAGGCGCAGGATGCGCAGAGGGGGGTCTTGCATCATGGCTCCCCTCGTGGCTCAGACAGTTGCACCCCGATCAGATCACCGGCGGTTGAGATGGGCTCGCGTGGCTGATGGCGCACCACGCGCAGGAATTCCAGTCTTTGCATGTCAGCTGCCAATCGCACGCGCAGCCGTCCCGATTGGGTTTGGGTGACTTGGCCAACCAACAGGCCCGAGGGAAACACCCCGCCATCTCCAGAGGTCACCACACGATCCCCCGGGCGGACGGTTTCGGGGTCCTCCAAGAATTCTAAAGGCGGGCGGCTGGTGTTATCGCCCACGATCATCGCACGTTGTCCGTTGGATTCGATTGAGACGGCAATGCGGCTCGAGGTATCTGTGAGTAGGATCACCCGCGAGGTGCGCTCGCCCACGCCCGCGATACGGCCCACCAGGCCGATTCCATCAATGGCCGCCCATCCATCCACGATCCCATCTCGGCGCCCCACATTGAGCAGTACGGTTTGGCGGAACGGGCTGCCACTGTCAGCCAGAACCACACCTGTGATTTTGGTAAACTTTGGATCGAGTCGCACATTGTTCAAATCAAGCAGCCGCGCGTTTTCCTGTTCACGTTGGAGCGCCGCTTCTTTCCAGGCCTTCATCTGCTGCAATTCGCGCCGCAGCTCTTGGTTTTGCTGATAGATCCGCGTGTAACTGCGCGCTGAGCGCAGGATATTGACTGCGGAGGTCACCGGGACAGTGATGGTCGCGAAATTGGGAATAACACGATCGGTGATTTCCATGCGCAAACGCTCGACCCGCGGACTGTCAATGCGCCACAGCAAGAACAGCCCAAGCAGCATAACAACCAAAGCGCCCAGCATCAGCCGCCCAAGGGCCGTTGAATAGCGATCTGGCGTGTTACGATCCCGTGCCATAAGCTCCCCTAAGGGCTGAGCGGTTAATGTTTAACTGTCGTAGTCAATAACATGGGCGAGCTGTTTTTCATATTCCAAAGCCTTCCCCGTGCCAAGCGCCACGCAGTTGAGGCTTTCTTCTGCAACCGAGACAGCCAGGCCGGTTTGTTCGCGCAGCGCCAGGTCCAATTCGCCCAGCAAAGCGCCACCGCCGGTCAGCATGACGCCGCGGTCTACGATATCGGCCGCCAGATCTGGCGGGGTGGCCTCCAAGGCGGTCATGACCGCTTCGCAAATTTGCTGCACCGGTTCTGTCAGGGCTTCGGCCACTTGTGCCTGGCTGATTTCGGTTTCTTTGGGTACGCCATTGAGCAGATCACGTCCGCGAATGGCAATGGCTGCACCGCGCCCGTCGTCGGGCATACGCGCGGTTCCGATTGTCGTTTTAATCCGCTCAGCTGTGGCTTCCCCGACCAAAAGGTTATGCTGGCGGCGCAGATAGCTGATAATCGCCTCATCCATCCGGTCACCACCGACGCGTGCCGAGCGCGCATAGACGATATCTGCCAAGGATAGAACCGCGACCTCTGTTGTCCCGCCGCCGATATCCACAACCATAGAGCCGGTCGGATCCGTAATGGGCATGCCTGCACCAATGGCCGCCGCAATCGGCTCTGCAATCAGGCCAGCCCGGCGCGCCCCAGCCGAGAGGACCGATTGGCGAATGGCGCGTTTCTCCACCGGCGTGGCACCATGAGGCACGCAGACGATGATTTTTGGCTTGGAAAAGGTGGTGCGCTTGTGAACTTTACGGATGAAATGCTTGATCATTTCCTCTGCGACGTCAAAATCCGCAATCACCCCGTCCCGCATTGGGCGAATGGCTTGAATAGAGCCCGGTGTCCGACCAAGCATGAGCTTGGCATCTTCGCCGAAGGCCAGCGCTTTTTTCTGACCATCCTTGACTTGATAGGCCACGACCGATGGTTCATTCAAAACGATACCCTTGCCGCGCACGTAGACCAGAGTATTGGCTGTGCCCAAATCAATCGCCATATCTGAAGAAAACAGACCACCAAGTCCAAACATTCGCAACGCCCCATCGATATGAATCTAAGCCGACACAGGCTTATAATTTTCCTATCTATAAGGTTTAGGCATGACCTTTCCAAGGGCTTGCAAGGTGGTTTTCACCCAACAGACCGTCGATTTATCGAAATGGGCGGGGATCAGCCGGCGTCTTTGTAGGAAACCGATTTCAAGTCCTCCCCGGGCGCGGATTTTTCGCGCCGAACGATCAAGCGATTTAGGGCGTTGATATAGGCTTTGGCTGAGGCAACCACCGTATCGGTATCTGCCGATTGTCCGGTTGCGATCTTGCCCTCTTCCTCCATCCGTACGCTTACGGTGGCCTGCGCATCGGTCCCTTCGGTCACCGCATTCACTTGATACAGCTGCAAACGCGCCGCATGTGGGTAAAGCTCTTTGACCGCGTTAAAGGTTGCATCGACCGGGCCGTCACCTGTGGCTGTGACACTGCGCACAACCCCATCAATGGACAACTCCAAGCTGGCCTCCTGCGGACCTTGGGTGCCGCAGACCACGCGTAAAGATTTGAGGTTGAGGTGATCGGATTGCTCGTCGGCGGTATCTGCCCGAACCAAGGCAAGAAGATCTTCGTCAAACACCTCCTTTTTGCGATCCGCCAGATCTTTGAAGCGCACAAAAACGTCATTCAATTGATTGTCTGCCAAATCAATGCCCAGATCTTTGAGCTTGGAGCGCAGCGCGGCGCGGCCGGAGTGTTTGCCCATGACCAGGTTGGTTTCGCCCAATCCAACATCTTCAGGCCGCATGATCTCAAAGGTCTCGGCATTTTTCAGCATGCCATCTTGGTGAATCCCGCTCTCATGGGCAAAGGCATTTTTTCCGACGATGGCTTTATTAAACTGCACCGCAAAGCCTGAGACCGTGGCCACGCGACGGCTAATGGCCATTATTTTTGTGCTGTCGATCTGCGTGCGGAAGGGCATGATGTCATTGCGCACTTTCATGGCCATCACGACCTCTTCGAGAGCGGTATTGCCCGCGCGCTCTCCCAAGCCATTGATGGTGCATTCAATTTGTCGTGCGCCGGCGTCCACAGCGGCCAGGGAATTGGCGGTGGCCATGCCAAGATCATTGTGGCAATGGGTGGCAAAAATCACCTCTGTGGCACCGGGCACGTCTTTGATCAAACGCCGGATCAGCTCTGCGCTTTCGCGCGGCGCCGTATAGCCCACTGTATCAGGAATGTTGATCGTGCTTGCGCCGGCTTTTATGGCGATTTCAATCGTGCGGCAGAGGTAGTCATATTCTGTGCGCGTGGCATCCATTGGCGACCATTGCACATTGTCGCATAGATTGCGCGCATGTGTGACGGTTTCGTGAATGCGCTCGGCCATTTCATCTTGGGTCAGATTGGGAATGGCACGGTGCAGGGGGGATGTGCCAATAAATGTATGAATGCGGGGCTGGGCCGCATGGCGCACCGCTTCGGCGCAGCGATCAATATCTTTGAAATTGGCACGGGCAAGGCCGCAAATCATGGAGTTTTTGCTGCGTTTTGCGATGTCGCTGACGGCCTTGAAGTCTCCTTCTGAGGCGATTGGGAATCCGGCCTCAATGATGTCAACGCCCATATCGTCAAGCATTTCTGCCAATTCAAGCTTTTCGGAATGGGTCATAGTTGCGCCGGGGCTTTGCTCGCCGTCACGCAAAGTGGTGTCGAAAATATATACACGATCTTGGGTCATAGGACTGTTCTTCTGCTAGGGTTTTGGGAAGGTTCGGCGCTGGGCTTAAGTGAGCGTCCCGCGCCGCAAAGCACGCTCAGCCTAGGCTAAGTGTTAGAAGGAGGAGTTGCTCAGTCAAATGTTCCATGGCCATAGGTATAGCTGTGATTTCGCAAATGGGAAGTGAAAAATCGGACAAACCCCATTGCACGCAAGCAATTTTTGGCAAAATACGGCGATTTGGTGGCCGTGTTGGTGATGCGCCCTACCTCAGGGTCATGAAACGGATTTTGATCATCGGTGCCTCGGGCGCTATTGGAGCGGCTCTGGCAGAGACCTACCGCAGCCAGGGTTGGCAATGCACGGGCCTGTCTCGCAAAGAGCATGGGTTAGATTTAACACAAGAGCACAGTATCGCCCCCGCACTCGCGACGCTCAAGGGCCCCTTCGACACGATCGTCATAGCCACGGGGGCGTTGACGCTGGACGGGGTTGGACCGGAAAAGACCATTAAGGCTGTGACGGCACAAACCATGGCGGCCCAGATGCAGGTCAACGCCATTGGTCCAGCGCTCATTCTGGGGCAGATTGGGCCTTTGCTGCCGCGTGATCGCCCTGCACGGATTGCGGTTCTCTCTGCGCGGGTAGGCTCAATTGGTGACAACCGCCTGGGGGGCTGGATATCCTATCGCGCGGCCAAGGCTGCCCTAAATCAAATTTTGCGCACCTCTGCGATTGAATTGGCCCGCAGTCACCCACAGCTGTCATGTTTTGCTCTGCATCCCGGCACTGTCGACACGCCGTTAACCCGGCCCTTTTCAGCCAAATATGACGCGCGCCCCGCGCCAGAGGCTGCCGCAAGATTGCATGAGGTTATTGAAGCGCGCGGGGCCCATGAGACTGGGCAATTTTTCGATCAGAACGGATCTATCGTCCCCTGGTGAACAGCCGCCCTCCTCATTCGGAGGGGCTGGCCACCTCGCCGGGCGCAGGTACCGCGTCTTCAGCCGTCTGTAAAACGCCATTGTCCCAGGTGCCGCTCTGCACGCCGCCGGTGGCATAGCGCATCGTGCCCGTGCCCTGGCGACGACCATCGACAAAGCTTCCCGTGTAGACGTCCCCATTGGCATAGGTGGCGGTGCCAAAGCCGTGGATTTCGCCGTCGAGCCATTCGCCCGTATAGCTAAAGCCATCCTTCATTTTGATGTAGCCTTCACCGGAGCGCTGCCCCTCGACAAACCCGCCAACGTAAGTCGTACCGTCGCGGTATCGCGCTTGCCCGGCACCGTGGCGCTTGCCCTCTTTCCAGTTACCTTCATAGCGATAACTGTCGGAAAACGTCATAATGCCATAGCCATGGTTTTGCGCATTCTTGAAGCTGCCTTCATAGACCAGCCCATTGGGGTAGGTTGCTTTGCCGGCCCCTTCAATGACCCCGGCTTTCCAATTTCCCTCATATGTCGAGCCATCTGGATATGTGATTGTGCCCACACCCTCCGGCAGATCATCCAAAAAGGCGCCAATATAGATCGACCCATCCGGGTAGCGCACTTCACCGCGCCCTGAGATTTTGCCATTCTGCCAGCTGCCAGAGTAACGATAGCCATCGGCGGCGAGAAAAGTGCCATTGCCGTGGCGGCGGTCTTTGTGGAATTGACCTTCGTAAACATCGCCATTGGCATAGACAACCTTGCCACGCCCTTCGCGCTTACCATCTTGCAAAATTCCAGTAAAAACATCGCCGTTAGCATGGGTAAGGGTGCTCTCCCCATTGATTTTACCTGTGGTCCAATTGCCCTCATAGATTACCCCATCGGGCATGGTGAGAGTGCCAGCTCCAGAGCGCTCGCCCGCCTCAATGGAGCCTTGGTAGACCGCCCCGTCCGAATAGATAATGGTGCCGGTGCCCTGTTTTTCGCCGTCAACCCAATTGCCCTCATAGCGATATCCGCTGTCAGAGGTGAGAATACCCTGGCCGTGGTGTTTGGTGTCGCGAAACTGACCCTCATAGCGCAGGCCGTTCGCATAAATCGCCACGCCTTCTCCGTCGATTTTGCCAGCCACCCAGCTGCCTTCATAGGTGCCACCGTCTGCATAGGTTATGCGGCCGTTTCCTTGGGGCTTTCCGTTCGAAAATGCGCCTATGTAGACCGACCCATCAGGAAAGATTGCCTCACCTTGACCAGAAATTTCACCATTTTCCCAATTGCCGGTGTATTTATATCCGGATGGTAGGGTGTAGGTGCCTTGGCCGTGTTGGCGACCGTTTTTGAACGTGCCCTCATAATAGCCACCGTCTTCATATTGTTTGGACTGGATCGTGGCCGTTTGTGCCTGGGCTAGGCCGCTCAACAGCAAGGTCGCTGTGACCAATAGGAGATGTGCGATCTTCTTATTCATTGAAGTTTTAACCTCTTGGGCAATGGCTCAGCGTTGGACTGACTCTATTTTTATTCATCTCAGACTAGTAAACCTCACCCGTGAGGGCAATGTCTTTCCACATTTCCCTTTCGATTGGGCTTTTGCTTCGGCGGATGTCTGATAGATAAGACATGGGTGTGACAGGATTGAGCAGATAGATGACACAGAAATTTAGGTTAACCATGGCGCAGCTCAACGCAACAGTGGGTGATCTTGCCGGCAATGCGGCGCAAGCGCTTGAGGCTTGGAAACTGGCCAAAGGCGCCGGCGCTGATATGGTTATGTTGCCCGAGATGTTTGTCACCGGCTATCAGGTGCAGGATCTGGTGCTTAAACCTGCGTTTACCCGCGATGCGATGGCGCAAATTCAGGGCCTGGCCCAATCTTGTGATGAGGGGCCGGCCATGGGGATCGGTGGGCCGTTTCGCGATGAGACCGGTCTTTATAATGCCTATTATATTCTTGCTGGCGGCCGGATCCAAACTGTAATCAAAAAGCACATTTTGCCAAATGATGATGTGTTCGACGAAAAACGCCTCTATCAATCGTCGGATGTCTCTGGGCCTTACCGGATCGGCAACCTGCGGATTGGTACACCGATTTGCGAAGATGCCTGGCATGCGGATGTGCCCGAGGCTTTGGCCGAATCTGGTGCAGAAGTGCTGTTTGTGCCGAACGGTTCGCCCTATGCGCGGGGCAAAATGGATCTGCGCATGGCGCATATGGTCGCGCGGGTGGTCGAAACCGGGCTGCCATTGGTCTATGTCAATATGGTTGGTGGCCAGGATGATCAGGTCTTTGATGGCGGATCATTCGTGCTCAATCCCGGTGGTGCTTTGGCTTTGTCTTTGCCATTGTTTGAAGAGTGCCTTGCGCATGTGGATTTTGAGCTGACCGATCAAGGCTGGCAGGCCGGCACAGGCACTTTGGCCCATTGGCCGGATGCTTTTGAGCAAGACTATCATGCGATGGTTCTGTCTTTGCGCGATTATATGCGCAAAACCGGTTTTTCATCGGCGGTCTTGGGGCTTTCGGGTGGGATCGATTCCGCCATTGTTGCCACAATTGCCGCCGATGCGCTGGGGCCACAGAATGTGCATTGCGTCATGTTGCCTTCGCAATTCACAAGCCAAGCATCGCTTCAGGATGCCGCCTCGGTGGCGCAAGCGCTGGGCGCACCCCTGCAAACCCTGCCCATCACCGGGCCACAGGCGGCGATCACTGAGAGTTTGGCACCGATTTTTGACGGCCGGCCTGCGGATCTAACGGAGGAGAATATCCAGTCGCGCTTGCGCGGCCTGTTGTTGATGTCCCTGTCCAATAAGTTGGGGCATATGCTGTTGACCACGGGCAATAAGTCAGAAGTCGCGGTTGGCTATGCGACGATCTATGGGGATATGGCGGGCGGATATAATCCGATCAAGGATCTGTATAAAACGCGGGTGTTTGACATCTGCCGTTGGCGCAATGCGCATCATCGTGACTGGATGATGGGACCGGAGGGCGTGGTTATTGATCCTCGCATTATCGACAAGGCCCCTAGCGCAGAGCTGCGCGCGGATCAAAAAGATGAAGACAGCCTGCCGCCCTATCCGGTGCTTGATGGTATCTTGCAGATGTTGGTGGATGATGAGGCCTCTGTGGCCGATTGCGTAGCGGCTGGTTTTGAGCGCGAAACAGTCAAGAAAATCGAGCATTTGATCTATGTGAGCGAGTATAAGCGCTTCCAATCTGCGCCGGGGACACGCCTATCGCCGCGGGCCTTTTGGTTGGATCGGCGCTATCCCATAGCCAATCGCTGGCGCGATCACAGCACATAGGCGCGCGCGGCCATATCTGGACATCTCCTGCGCCCTATGTGTAAAGACAGCGCAACAGGAGAACCCTATGACAACCACTCGTTTTGCCCCTTCGCCTACCGGCTATCTTCACATCGGCAATCTGCGCACGGCGCTGTTTAACTATCTTATCGCGCGTCAGGCGGGTGGAGAGTTTATTCTGCGGATTGATGACACAGATCCAGAGCGCTCTAAGGCGGAATATGTTGAGGCGATAAAACGCGATCTGGACTGGCTGGGCCTGCATTGGGATCGCATTGAGCATCAATCTGCCCGCTTCGACCGCTATGCAGAAGTGGCCGATCAGCTGCGCGAGCAGGGACTTTTTTACGAGTGTTTTGAAACGCCCGTCGAATTAGACCTAAAGCGTAAAAAACAACTGAATATGGGCAAGCCCCCGGTGTATGACCGCTCGGCCTTGGCGCTTTCAGAGGCAGAGCGCGCGGCGCTGCGTGCAGAGCGCATGGGTCACTGGCGCTTTAAACTCGAGCAATCACGCATTGAATGGAATGATGGGATCCTCGGAGATCTGTCGATTGATGCCGCCTCGGTGAGCGATCCGGTGCTGATCCGCGGTGATGGGCAGGTGCTCTACACGCTGGCCTCCATCTGCGATGATACGGATATGGGCGTGACCCATGTGGTCCGTGGCTCAGACCATGTGACCAATACCGCGACACAAATCCAGATGATCCAAGCGATTGGCGGATCAGTGCCCAGTTTTGCCCACCATTCTTTGTTGACTGGTCCCAAAGGGGAGGGCCTGTCCAAGCGCCTTGGCTCATTGGCCTTGCGAGACATGCGGGCGGCAGGCGTGCAACAGATGGCGCTCTTGAGCCATTTGGCGCGTCTGGGATCGTCTGATCCGGTTGAGCTGCGTGGCTCCCTGGAGGAGATCATCGCCGGTTTTGAGCTGACAAAATTTGGCTCCGCTCCGACGAAATTTGATGAAGCTGATTTGGTGCCGCTGACTGCGAAATATTTGCAAGGGCTTGAGTTGGAGGCGGTTGCGTCAGATGTGGCGGCGATCGGCGTTCCGGCTGAAATGGCTGAGGATTTCTGGCACGTCACACGCGGAAATATATCGACCCTGCATGATCTCGCCGGCTGGTGGGATTTGATCCAAAATGGCGCCACCCCGGTGATTGATGCGGAAGATAGGGATTTTGTAACCCAGGCTTTGTCTATGCTGCCGGCTGGCCCTTACGATTCCGGCACTTGGGGCGCTTGGACATTGGCGGTCAAAGAGGCCACTGGGCGCAAGGGCAAAGCTCTGTTTATGCCGCTGCGAAAAGCCTTGACGGGCCAGTCTCATGGCCCAGATATGGGCGCTCTTTTGCCGCTGTTGCAAAAAATTTCGCGGCAGTAGGTCTGTGCAGTAGGTCTTAAAGAATTGGCATGACTTGCCCATGTCCCCATGCCCAAGCCGCCCTTGAAACTGGGGCGCTATGAAAAAGGGCCAATCTAAGTGATGCGGAATAAATCCGCAGTTTAGATTGGCCCTAAATCGTATTATTGTGCTTGCAAATCAGTCGCAGCTTCACGTCCGTTGCGGCCGGTTTCGACTTCAAAGCTTACTTTTTGGTTGTCATTGAGACCGTCCAAACCCGCGCGTTGTACAGCTGTGATATGTACAAACACATCGTCGCCGCCATTGTCCGGTGCAATAAAGCCATAACCTTTGTCTGCGTTAAACCATTTTACGGTGCCAGTAGCCATCCCGTGTACTCCATTTTACATTACTGCCCACGTTATTGCGGCAGGTCGGCGTCAGTCATTTCATGTCGAGGACTGTGGCCTTGTAAGCAAAACAGTTGGTCGAGATGCGGTAACGGTCGCAGGGGCCATATGGCCGTTTCGAATTTTTTTTGCAAGCCAGAAGACGCGCAGAGGGTGAAAACCCCCGTGCCGGCGCGCAACGCACCTTAACGTGACACAGGGATTCGTCTTTTATGCGGACTGGCTTATCGCGCGAATTTCTTATGCTTGATGCGTGTGGGTTGCAGGGCATCGGCACCGAGGCGGCGTTTTTTGTCCTCCTCGTAGTCTTCGAAATTACCCTCAAACCATTCTACATGCGCGTCGCCCTCAAAGGCGAGAATATGGGTGCAGATCCGGTCAAGGAAAAAGCGGTCGTGTGAGATGACCACAGCGCATCCGGCAAAATCAACCAGAGCATCTTCCAGCGCCCGTAGGGTCTCCACGTCCAGATCATTGGTCGGCTCATCGAGCAGCAAGACATTGCCGCCCGCGCGCAGCAATCGCGCCATATGGACCCGGTTGCGTTCTCCGCCAGACAGCAAGCTGACTTTCTTCTGCTGAGTCGCGCCTTTGAAGTTAAACGACGAGCAATAGGCCCGCCCGTTGATCTCCGCGTCTCCCAGCTGCACCACATCAAGACCGTCTGCAATCGCCTCCCAAACATTGGCATTGGGGTCCAAATCATCGCGAGATTGATCAACATAGGACAATTGCACCGTATCCCCGTATTCAACCGTGCCGTCATCGGGCTGTTCTTGCCCGGTCAGCATTTTGAACAGGGTCGTCTTGCCCGCGCCATTGGGACCGATCACCCCAACGATGCCACCAGGTGGCAGTGAAAACGAGAGATCTTCGACCAACAGCTTGTCGCCCATGGCTTTTTTAAGCCCGGAGACTTCAATGACCTTTGAACCCAGCCGTGGTCCATTCGGGATGATGATTTGGGCACGTCCCACTTTTTCGCGCTCAGATTGATTGGCCATATCATTATAGGCGGCAATACGGGCTTTGGACTTGGCCTGCCGGGCCTTTTGGCCCTGCCGCATCCATTCCAATTCACGTTCCAGCGTTTTTTGTTTGGACTTATCCTCACGGGACTCTTGGGCCAAGCGCTTTGCCTTTTGTTCGAGCCAAGAGGAGTAATTGCCCTCATAGGGCACGCCTTGCCCACGATCTATCTCGAGGATCCAGCCGGTGATATCATCGAGAAAATAGCGGTCGTGCGTGACGACGAGGATGGTGCCGGAGTAGTCAATCAGGTGCTTTTGCAGCCAAGCAATGGTTTCGGCATCCAGGTGGTTGGTGGGCTCATCAAGCAGCAACATATCAGGTTGCTCGAGCAACAATCGGCACAGCGCCACGCGGCGCGCTTCACCGCCCGAAAGATTTTCGGGCATCGCATCGTCTGGTGGGCAGCGCAGTGCCTCCATACTGACATCAATTTGGGCATCTAAATCCCAAAGATTATGAGCATCAATCTCGTCTTGCAGCTGCGCCATTTCATCAGCGGTCTCGTCGGAGTAATTCATCGCCAGATCATTATAGCGATCCAGGATGTCTTTTTTGGCCTTTACCCCCAGCATGACATTTTCGCGGACGGTTAGGCTTTCTTCGAGTTTCGGCTCCTGTGGCAGGTAGCCAACTTTCGCGCCTTCCGCCGCCCAGGCTTCGCCAGAGAAATCCGTATCCAAGCCGGCCATAATTTTGAGCAGGGTTGATTTCCCGGCACCGTTTACCCCAACCACACCGATTTTCACTCCGGGAAGGAAGGATAGGCGAATGTTTTCGAAACATTTTTTTCCACCGGGATAAGTTTTTGAAACGCCATCCATGTGGTATACGTATTGATATGCGGCCATCTGTGCCCCCGGGTGTTAGACTGAAAAATTCAAACCTCTGTTACAGTGGCGCGCGCGCGGGCGCAAATGTGAAATTGAGAAAACTGGTGCGGCCATGGCTTGCGCAGGGGTCTATCTGCGCTAAAGGTGAGGAATGATGCGGTTTAACTTGCCACAATCTAACGCCGGGCGGCGTGTGGGTCTTTTGGGCGGGTCGTTTGATCCGGCCCATGAAGGGCATGTGCGGATTTCTGAGCAGGCGCTCAAGCGCTTTGATCTTGATCAAATCTGGTGGCTCGTTAGCCCGGCCAATCCTCTAAAGCTGCGCGGACCTGCGCCGCTGGATAAGCGGTTGGCCCATGCGAAACGCCTGGTCGACCATCCGCGCATTGTCATCACCGATGTGGAAACCCAGCTGGACACAAGGTTCACCTGCGACAGCTTGCGCGCGCTGCGGGCGATCTATTCCACCACGCGTTTCACTTGGCTGATGGGGGCAGACAACCTGGCGCAGATCCATCACTGGCGCGATTGGCAGGATATATTCCAGCTTATGCCGGTTGGTGTTTTGGCGCGGCCCGGGCAAGGGCTGGCGGCGCAATGCGCACCTGCGGCGCGGCGCTTTGCCTCGGCCAGGCTTGCCGCGCGCGCTTCAAGGCTTTTGAGCCATCGCACGGCGCCGGCCTGGTGTTTTGTGGATATGCCCCAGAGCCCGGCAAGCTCTTCGGCTATTCGCAATCGCGGGGCTTGGGGTTAGCGGCGCAAGAGGGCGGAGCCAAAGCCTGAGATCATCAGCAAGGCCAAACCGGCAAGCCCCCAGATATCGGGCAATGTGCCAAAGACACCCCATCCCAATAGCAATGCGCCGACAAGTTGGAAGTAGACGAAGGGTGCCAGGCGGGTGGCCGGTGCAAGCCCATAGGCGAGGATCAAAAACATATTGCCAAGCATAGAGGCGCCGCCAGAGATGGCGAGCATGGCCGGGCTGGCGAAGAGCTGCTCGGGCCAATATATCAGTGCCATGGGCGTGCAGAGCACGGTGGCGATGAGCATTTGTGAGAACAAAAGCGCTTTGGGCTCCTCTTGGCCCGCGGCCAGACGCGACAGAGTTAGAAAAACCCCATAGGCGCAGCCGGCAAATAGGGCACAAGCCAGTCCGATGGAAAAGCCAAAGCCGGGTCTGGCAATGAGCAAAATTCCAGTGAAGCCGAGGAAAAGCAGGGCGCTGCGCGGGAGGGTCACAGCCTCTTTCAAGAAGATGGCTGCCAGAATATAGCTGATGATGGGTCCGATGAAAAAGACCGCGAAAACATTGGCCAAGTCCTCCAATGCAACGGCGAAGGTGATGACACTGATGCCGGTCGCCAGCAGCAATCCGCGCCCCCAAGCCACCGGGTTGCGAAACACTGTGAAACAGCTTCGCGGTATAAAGGGCAGCACCAAGAATGACCCGACAGCGAAGCGGGCCCAGGCGATGAAAAAGGGATGATACCCATGGCTGTTCGACAGCAGTTTACTGGCGGCATCGCCGGTTGGGATCAGCATCATCCCGATCAACATAAAAAGTATCGCGCGCCACATCGTGCCGGGTTAACATCCACCCGCCTCCAGCGCCAGCCTTGAGGAAAATCATCTTGCCAAAGACCCACGCGCCCCGCTAGCCATTGGGAATGGAAAATACTCTCACACGTAGAGCCGCGCTCAGCACAGCCCTGGCGGCGCTTGGCTCTTCAGCCTTTGCTGTGGCACCCTTGAATTCATTGCGGCCCGTCGCGAGGCCGGCTGCATCACCTGATCTTTTGGGCGGGGCGGCTGCGGTCATCCGCTCGTTTTCTCTCACTGGTCAGGTCAGCTGCGCTCTGATGGATCCAGAAAATGGCAGGCTTCTCGATGCATATTTACCTGAGACTGAATTGCCCCCAGCCAGCGTGACCAAAGCGCTGACGGCCGCTTATGGTTTACAGAAACTTGGGCGTGATTTTCAATTCATCACAGGTTTGAGCCTTCAGGGGCGGGTCGTAAATGGGGTGCTTTTTGGGGATATCATTTTGACCGGATCTGCGGATCCCACTCTGCACACAGATGATTTGGTCAATTTTGCCAAGGCCCTCCAAAAAACAGGTATTCAACGGGTTAAAGGTCGGCTTGTGATTGCGGACAGTGGGTTTCCCTATCAACGTGAAATTGACAGCAGCCAATTGCCGCAAGCCAATTACAACCCGGCGATTGCCGGTGTGAACTTAAACCTCAACCGGGTACAATTCGAATGGGCACGCCAGGCCGGTGGCGGCTATGACCTGTCGATGAGCGCGCCGGGGCGCATCTATCGGCCACAGATCCCTTCCATTGGCATGCGCGTTGAAGAGCGGGCCGCGCCAAGCTATGCCTATCAACATGCACCGGAACGCGAGCAGTGGTCCGTTCAGCGCGCGGTCCTGGGCAAGGATGGGGGGCGGTGGTTGCCGGCGCGCAACCCAAGACGTTACGCCGGTGAGGCCTTTCAGGCGATATGCGCTCAGATGGGGATGGAGCTGCCGTCTCCAACTATCGTTGAGGGGCAAATCCCGGATGCGGTGATGGCGGTGGATATCGCGCAAAAGGAGTCGCGCCCTTATTATGACATTGCCAAATCAATGTTGAAATTATCGACAAATTTAACCGCTGAGGTGATCGGCCTTACAGCCTCGGGGGCGCCAACGCTGCGCCAATCGGCGTTGGCTCTGAGCCAGTTTGCGCAGGCCCATGGGATGCGTGGTGCGGTTGTTGATCATTCCGGTCTGTCAGATCAATCGCGGCTAACGGCTGGTGGACTGGCAATGTTCATGGCCTGGCACCATCGCAACGGGCTGGCCGATTTGCTCAAGCCCAAGATCCTGCGGCACAAAGGAAAGCCGATGAATGGCGTGGATCTGCGGGTCAAAACAGGCACATTAAATTTTGTCAGCTCGCTGTCGGGATATCTCACATATAAGGGCAAAAGCCTTGGCTTTGCGATATTGACCGCCGATATGGCGCGGCGTGAAAAAGTGAAAGGCAGTGAAAATCCACGGGGGGCCAAGGGTTGGGAGGCGCGATCTCGCAGTTTGCAATATGCGATTTTGCGCGATTGGCTGGGGCATTTACGCTAGGGTGCGAAACCTTGCGCGTGCGCCCGCTTCTATCGCCGCCCCATGCAGGCGGTCCACCTCAAGCTCATGGCGAATTTCTTGCAGCATGCGCAACTCGACTTGCCCAAGTTTTCCATCTGCCGCGGCCACATCGCAGGCCATAGCATAGGCAGTTTCGTTTAAACCATCGGGCAGGCCGTCCCGGATCAAGCCAAACAGAGCATCAAGCCCGTCTTCTTCGGACAAAAGATCCAAAACCATAGCGGCCACGGATTTGATGCGGTCTACATCATAGTCTCCAAAGATCGGCAGGTGGTTCACAATCGCTTGAATGCTCATCAGCTCTGCTGTGCGAATATTTTCGTCACTTGCAGATACGGCAATCATGATCGCAACCAGACAATCTTGTGATGACAGAGATGGGGGATGGGTATTCACGAGGCGACGACCTTTCTAGCTGTGTGGACAACTTATTGACCCGAGGCCTCTGCGGCAATAGGGAAGCGTCAGGAAACTGGAGTTAAACATGTCCAAAATGCGAGACGCTGCTACTCAATCGAAAGCCTGGCCCTTTGAAGAGGCGCGGCGGATTTTGAAACGCTTTCAAAATAAGCCGCCTGAAAAGGGCTATGTCTTGTTTGAAACGGGCTATGGCCCCAGCGGGCTGCCGCATATTGGCACTTTTGGCGAAGTGGCGCGCACCACAATGATCATGCGCGCATTCCAAGAATTGAGTGACCTGCCAACCCGGCTTGTGTGTTTCTCTGATGATCTCGACGGCATGCGCAAAGTGCCGGGCAATGTGCCAAACCCGGAGCGGCTGGTCGAGCATTTGCAGCTGCCCTTGACCTCTGTGCCAGATCCTTTTGAGGAATATGAGAGTTTTGGTCATCATAACAACGCCATGTTGCGTCGGTTTTTAGACACATTTGGCTTTGAATATGATTTCATCAGTGCCACGGAGTTTTATCAATCTGGTCAGTTTGATCAGGTGTTGCTGCGTGCGGTGGAAAAATATGATGACATCATGAAGGTGATGCTGGCCTCGCTGCGCGAGGAACGGCAGAAGACTTACTCAATTTTTCTGCCCATTCATCCTGAAACAGGGCGGGTGCTTTATGTGCCGATGAAATCTGTGGATGCCCAAAATGGCACCATCACCTTTGACACCGAAGAGGGCGAAGAGATGATCCTTCCGGTGACAGGCGGCAATGTGAAGTTGCAGTGGAAACCCGATTTTGGGGCGCGCTGGGCGGCCCTTGGGGTGGATTTTGAGATGTATGGCAAGGATCACTCCACCAATACCCCCATATATGACAAAATATGCCGTATCCTGGGGCATCCGGCACCGGAGCATTTCAGCTATGAATTGTTCCTCGATGAAAACGGGCAGAAGATTTCTAAAACGTCTGGAAATGGCGTGTCGATTGATGAGTGGCTCAGCTATGCCAGCACGGAAAGCCTGTCGTATTTTATGTACCTGAAACCCAAAACAGCCAAGCGGATGCATTTTGATGTGATCCCCAAGGCTGTGGATGAGTATCACCAGCAATTGCGTGCCTATGAAGGGCAAGACGATAAGGCGCGTCTGAACAATCCGGTTTGGCATATTCACGGTGGCGATGTGCCGGTCAGCAAGATGGTCGTGCCCTTCTCAATGCTGCTCAATCTGGCGTCTGTTTCCGGGGCGGAAGATAAAGATCAACTCTGGGGTTTCATTAAGCGTTACGCGCCTGAGGCCTCCGCCGAGACCCATGCGGATTTGGATGCGGCGGCGGGGTTTGCGGTCCGCTATTATAATGACTTTGTCAAACCCACCAAAGTGTACCGCGCGCCAACGGATCTCGAACGCGAGGCTTTGACAGCGCTGCGCGACGGGTTGAAGACCTGGGATCAAGGGTTGGACGGGGATGCGCTGCAATCTTTGGTTTTCGCCTGTGGGCGCGAGCGGTTTGACCCGATGCGCGATTGGTTCAAAGCGCTCTATGAGGTGCTTTTAGGGGCGTCACAGGGGCCGCGGTTTGGTGGCTTTATTGCGCTTTTGGGCATCGAAGAGAGCATCGCCCTGATCGACAAAGGCCTCGCCGGCGAGTTGATGTAAGCGACCACGCATTTGACCCCCTCCCGGCGCGCCCTACTTTTAGGGCAGCCATGAGGAGGGTGTTATGAGAAAGTTCATTCTAGCAATAGCGTTTTGGGTCGCTGCCGCACTGCCGGTCTGGGCGGAGGGCAAAGCGATTGAAACAACAATCCGTGCGCAAATCACTGCGCTCCAGGCGGATGACTTTGACCGTGCTTTTACCTATGCCAGCCCCACGATCCAGCAGATATTCCGCGCACCTGAGGTGTTTGGGCGTATGGTCCGCCAAGGTTATCCCATGGTGTACCGCCCCTCTGCGATTGAATTTTTGGAACTTGCTTCAGTTGAGGGCTATTACTGGCAGAAAGTGCAAATTCGCGACGGCCAGGGTCGATATCACCTTATGGCTTATCAAATGGTCCAATTGGACGGTTTATGGCGCATAAATGGCGTCCAGCTTTTGCCGTCGCGAGAGACCGGCGTGTGAGCACCGTACGCTACAGCTAGCCCTTCTTAACGCCAAGCTTTTACCCCTGTTGCGCAGGGCAGCACCCAGTTTTGGGGCTGCGGTTGCGGATCAATCACACAAGCGCATGGAGCGGCGTTTGGAAAGGGGCTTTTATGAACAAAACAATCACCGATGGGATCGTCTTTACACCACCTAAATTTGCTTTTGGACTACATCATTGGTCGAGCCAAGACGGCACGCCCGGGCAAGATGACTATGACAATGAGCCCAACGCTGCCTTTGTGCCGGCGGATCAAGATTTTTCGGGCTGCTTGGAGCTGACCAAAACGCAAGCTGTACAAAAGCTGCGTGCCTTCTATCAAACACCGCTCTCTCCGGGCTGCTACCTCCGCATTCGCACGCGTGTGAAATTGGTATCGGGCGCATTTCCCACGGTGAGCATCGCCGGTTGGCCGGGGGCTGCGGGGAATGTGCATTTGACCGGGGTCAATGAGACGGGGCCAGTCACCAGCTTGAATACATATGGCGAGGTGGTCGAGCTCTCGGCCATTGTTGGATCAGGCAACCGCACAGGCGTTGATCTGCATTGGGGCAAAGATGCAATCTATGGACATTTTGGCCTTGATCTCACAGGCCCGAGCGGCGGTGTTGTGCGGATTGAAGATATTATTATTGAAGATATCAGCGGCGCTTTTGTCGATCAGCTGATTGGCGCGGTGGATGTGCGGGATTATGGGGCTATCGGCGACGGCCTCGCCGATGACCATGACGCGTTTGAAGCAGCAGATAAGGCGGCCGCGGGTCGTGAAGTTCTGGTGCCACGGGGCACCTTTCGCATCAATGGCTCCATCACTTTCCAAAACCGCGTCCGCTTTGTGGGCAATATCACCATGCCGGATTCGGCCCGTCTGACCCTGCTCAAAGACTTCAATCTGCCCAGCTATATTGATGCATTTGGCGATGAGGTTTTGGCGTTCAAAAAGGCCTATCAATCTTTGCTGAATTTCAACGATCATTACATCCTTGATATGGGCGGGCGTCGGATTGAGCTGGATGAACCTCTCGATATGCAAGCGGCGGTTAACAATAAAACGGTGTTTAATAGCCGCCGCGTGGTTCAAAATGGTCAGATTCAGGCCAATGCCAATGTGGCTTGGAATACAGATCAAGTGGTGGCTCAGGCGACCTATTCAACCTCTGATCCAAAATCCCTGAGCTCTGTGGCCAATATTGCCAATATTGCCGTCGGATCTTTGGTAGAAGGCACAGGCGTTGGACGGGAAGTCTATGTCAAAGATGTCAATGTCGGGAGCCAGTCTCTAACTTTATCGCAACCCCTTTATGGTGCAGCGGGCACACATCAATTCACCTTCACGCGGTTCAAATATCTGCTCGATTTCTCTGGCTTTCAAAAGGTCAGCGGCGCGCATTTTGATGGGATTGATTTTCAATGCACCGGCAATGCATCAGCGGTGTTGCTGCCCTCCGATGGCGAGACCTTCCACTTCCGGGATTGCTTGATCGTCAAGCCCAAAGACCGTGGGATCACCTCGCCCGGAACGGCCTGCCAAGGGATGATGTTTGATCGCTGTCAATTCATTTCCAATGAAAGCCCGCTCAAGGTGCAAGACCGGGTCTCCATTGCCTTTAACGCCAACAAAAATGACGTTAAAATCCGCGACTGTCGGGCCATGCATTTCAAGCATTTTGGCATTTTGGGTGGATCGGGGTCGGTGATTACGGGCAATCACTGGTTTCATGGAGACAAAGAAACCAACGGGGTGCGCAAGGGTGGAATCGTCTTTACCACAACAAATCTCAAAACTCTGATTACTGGGAATTATGTCGACAATAATTTCATTGAATGGACCAATGAATATGAGGCGGATCCGTCCTTTGCCAACCAATATTCCTTCGGGGGATTGACCATCACCGGCAATATTTTTACCGCCAATGATGTGGCCTCTTGGTTTAGCTTTTTGGTGATTAAACCCTATGGGCCCGGCCATTTTCTGCATGGGCTGACGATGACTGGAAATGTCTTTCGGTCGATTAACGGGCCAATTGATCGGGTCGAATCTGTGGACAATACCTTCGCCACCCTGAACCACAGCAAGGCGCGCAATATCGTGGTGCATGGCAATACGTTCAACGCCATCAACGATCCGGTCTACAATCCCTGTACTTTGGAGCACACACAAGCGTCAGACACTCAGACCTGGGTGGTCGATTTTGCGCCACAGCTGCCTTTCAATGGCCGCGCGCGGACGGTTGAGGCGGTTGTTCCGGTGGGCGCCATCCAATCAGGCAGCGCCAATATTTATGAATTGCCTCATTCTCAGTCCGAGCAAGGTGGCAGCGGCAGTCAGGTCAAACTGACTTGGTCGCGCGCCTGTCGGGGGAGCGTCAACCTCACCGCGCGTATGGATAACCCCACCTAAATCGCCGGTATTTCGGCAAATTTGAGGCAATAGGACACAGGGTCTATTGCCTCTTCTCGCGGGCTGTCCGGCCAATTTAAACACCTGTGCATAACCCTTGCCGCCAAACCATGACGCTGTGCCCATGCGCAACACCGGGATGCGCCGGGATCTATTTGCGCCGCCGGGCGCCGCCCCTTTGACCCGCGCGCCCACCTTTTGACCGGCCCGAGGCCTTATGGGCATCTTCAACTGCTTTTTCGACCGCATATTGCCGGCTCAGGGGATCGTCGGAGACCGTCAGCTCGACTGTCTCCAGGCGTTTGACCTCATCGCGCAGGCGGGCGGCTTCCTCAAATTCCAAATTCTCTGCCGCTTTGCGCATATCGAGTCGCAGACCTTCGAGCACGGTTTGGATATTGCCCCCTTGTAAGGTCGGATCAATCTTCGCCGTGACCCGCGCCATATCTGTGTCGCCTTTGTAAAGACCTGCAAGCACATCCTCGACATTCTTTTTCACCGTCAAAGGGGTGATGCCATGGGCCACATTATACGCATGTTGCTTTTCACGCCGACGGTTGGTTTCGCCAATGGCACGTTCCATTGAGCCAGTCATGCGATCTGCATACATAATGACCCGACCATCGGCGTTGCGCGCAGCCCGGCCAATGGTTTGAATTAAAGAGGTTTCAGATCGCAAAAAGCCCTCTTTATCTGCATCAAGGATCGCAACCAAACCGCATTCCGGGATATCAAGCCCCTCACGCAAAAGGTTAATACCGAGAAGCACATCAAAGGCGCCGAGCCTCAGATCCCGCAATATCTCAATGCGCTCAATCGTGTCGATGTCACTGTGCATGTAGCGCACGCGAATGCCCTGCTCATGAAGATATTCGGTAAGATCTTCCGCCATGCGCTTGGTCAGCGTTGTGGCCAAAACCCTTTGGCCCATTTCCGTGACTTTGCGGATTTCATCAAGAAGATCATCAACCTGGGTTTCTACGGGACGAATTTCGACCGGCGGGTCCAGCAGGCCCGTGGGACGGATCACCTGCTCGGTGAAAACGCCGCCTGCTTGGTCAAGCTCCCAGTTGGATGGGGTGGCGGAGACAAAAATGGACTGCGGCCGCATCGCATCCCATTCCTCAAACTTAAGCGGGCGGTTGTCCATACAAGACGGCAATCGGAACCCATGTTCGGCAAGGGTGAATTTACGGCGATAATCGCCCTTATACATTGCGCCAATCTGCGGCACGCTGACGTGGCTTTCATCGGCGAAAACAATGGCATTGTCGGGGATGAACTCAAACAATGTCGGCGGCGGCTCACCGGGTGCGCGCCCGGTGAGATAGCGCGAATAATTTTCAATGCCGCTGCATACGCCTGTCGCTTCAAGCATCTCTAGATCGAAATTTGTGCGCTGTTCCAGCCGTTGCGCTTCAAGCAACTTGCCCTCGTTCACCAATTGATCAAGCCGCAGGCGCAGCTCATTTTTGATGCCAATCACAGCCTGCTGCATGGTTGGGCGGGGGGTCACATAGTGGCTGTTGGCATAGATCCGCACCCGTTCAAACGTATCGGTGCGGGCCCCGGTCAGCGGATCAAACTCGACAATGGTCTCAAGCTCTTCGCCAAAAAAGCTCAAACGCCAAGCCCGGTCGTCCAAATGCGCTGGCCAAATCTCTAAACTGTCCCCACGCACCCGAAAGGTGCCGCGCTGGAAGGCTTGGTCATTGCGGCGATATTGCTGGGCAATGAGATCAGCAATGACTTGGCGCTGGTCATAGCAATTGCCACTGTGCAGATCTTGGGTCATTGCCCCATAGGTTTCAACCGAGCCTATGCCATAGATGCACGATACAGACGCCACAATAATGACGTCATCACGCTCCAACAAGGCACGGGTCGCCGAGTGGCGCATCCGGTCAATTTGCTCGTTGATCTGGCTTTCTTTTTCAATATAGGTGTCCGAGCGCGCCACATAGGCTTCGGGTTGGTAATAGTCGTAATAGCTGACGAAATATTCCACTGCATTGTCAGGAAAAAACCCTTTGAATTCACCATAAAGCTGCGCGGCCAGGGTTTTGTTGGGCGCAAGAATAATCGCCGGGCGCTGACTGTCTTGTATGACGCGCGCCATGGTAAAGGTCTTGCCCGTACCCGTGGCCCCGAGCAAAACCTGATTGGCCTCGCCGGCGGTGATACCCTCCACCAGCTCTGTGATAGCGGTGGGTTGGTCGCCTGCTGCGGTGAACTCAGTTTCAAGCCGAAAGGCCTTGCCCCCTTCCATTTTTTCCCGGCTCCGCACATCGGGGGCGGGGTTTTGCAGGGCGGGCATTTGTTCAGGCGAATTATTGTGCATTTTTGATTCCTTGTGCCTATTAGATTTGGTCTTCTGCAGCACAGAAGCAAGGGGCGGCGGGACGGCAAAGTCTGATTCATCGTCGCCTTGTGATCATTTTGTCCTGCCGGGGATGAAAATTGCTTTCAACGCAGGGGGGGAACGTGCCATGACTGCTGGGAGATGCGAAAGCACAGGTCAGGAGGGGCCGGATATGACGGCAGCCGCAAAAGTTGTGATCGTGGGATCTGGAATCATCGGGGCCAGCTCGGCTTTGGCCTGCCAAGATCTTGGAGCGGAGGTCACCGTTGTCGATCGGGGCCCTTTGGGCGGTCTGGCCAGTGCCAACTCTTTTGGCTGGATCAATGCCAGTTTTGCCGAAACCCAAGCCTATTTTGATCTGCGCAACGCGGCCGTAGAGACCTTTCGAAGCTTGGGGCAGAGGTTGGATTTGCAGGCCCATGTCTGCTGGCCAGGCACGCTGTGGTGGGAAGACGCGGGACAAGATTTTGAGGCGCAATTTGCCAGTTTGACAGCGCGGGGCTATGGCGCGCGGCGCATTGATCACGATGAGATCGCGGCGCTTGAGCCCAATCTGCGCGATTGTCCGCCCCGTGCGCTGCTCACGGGCAAGGAGGGGGCGGCGCAAGCTCAATTTGTGGCGCAATCCCTTCTGGCGCATGTGGCGCGGCGGGGTGGGCGGCTTTGCCCCGAACAGGCTGTCACGGCTGTGCATCCCAGGCCTCGCGGTGGCCACATTGTGCAGACATCAGCTGGAGACCTGCCTTGTGATTTTGTAATTTTAGCCACAGGTGCCGCGGCCTGTCGCGGGCTGAATGGTGTAGAGTGGACTTTGCCCATGGCCAATAAACGCGGCATGATTGTGCAAACCGAGCCGGTACAGACGCGCATTCACCACATTCTCATGACGCCCGATGTGCATTTTAGACAAAATCCCGATGGCAGTCTTGTGGCTGGGGAAATTTTTAGCGGTGACTTGGACCATGAGGAGGATGCGCCTGCGCTTGCGGAAGCTGTCATTGCGCGGATCGGGCAAAAATTGCGGGGCCAGCCAGAGGTGCAATTGGCACAAGTGAAACTGGGGCAGCGCCCGGTGCCATTGGATGGGCTGCCCGTGGTGGGCGCGGTTCCGGATGCTCCGGGGATTTTTGTGGCGGTCATGCACAGCGGCGTGACCCTTGGCCCTTTGATCGGACAGCTTTTGGCAGAAGAAATTTTGCAAGCCAAGTCAAGCCCCCTCCTGTCACAGTTTCGTGCCACGCGGTATGCTCGAGCTTGAACCCTAGCCCAATGCGTAGAGCCACAGGCTTGCGGTGAAAATCGTGAGCCCTGTGCTGATCAAGACGGCGGAAGCTGCGACCCGCTGCGCCCGACCGTAGAGTTGTGCGAAAATATAAGCGTTGACGCCGGGAGCCATGGCCGCTGTCAGGACCGCGCTGCGAAAATCACTGGTGGAGAGATTGACATAGCTTCCTGTTATCCAAACCAGCGCCGGATGAACCAAAAGCGAAATCGCGCAAATATATAAGATCACCCTTATATCGCCCGCTGGCCGGTATCGCACCAAGACACCGCCCAAGCCAAACAGAGCCGCCGGCAAGGCCGCTTGGGACAAAAGATCAACACCATCGGTGATGATCTGTGGTAAAATAAATCCCGATAGGTTGATGGCAAAACCAAGGCTTAAGGCGATCACCAGCGTATTTTTAAATACTGATATCAATATTTTGCGCAGAAATGCACGGCCGCTCAGGCCGCGCCCGCGAACCAGTTCCATCACCGTGATCCCAAGCGTATATCCGATCGGTGCATGGACGGCGATGATTGCAAAATTGGCTGTTAGGGCCTCCGTTCCATAGGCCCGCTCTGTGATGGGCAGTCCCAAGAGCACGGTATTTGAGAACAGGCAGCAAAACCCTATGGCGACACTGTCTTCCCAACTGCGCTTAAACAAGACACGCGCGCCAAACAGACCTAAGCCAAATCCGGCTATCGCGCCGATGTAAAAACTGCCCAGCAACCCCGGCTGGAAAGTTTGCCCCAGGTCCAAAGTCGAAATGGCGCGAAACAGCAGACAAGGTATGGCAAAATTTTGGGTGAAGCCCATCAAAGCCTCAACCCCCGCGTCAGAGAACCACTTTCGCCAGACGGCTATATATCCAAAGCCAACCACGAAAAACACCGGAAGGATCACTTGGAGCAGGATGCTCATGTTAGAACAATTCACTCATCATATCGAAGGCCGGCGCCACATCATCAGGCAATTCGGCTTGCAACGTCGCATAGTCCAAATCCACATGCATGTTGGTTAATATGGCGCGTTTCGGCTGCACCTGCGCAATCCACTCTAGGGTTTTTTCCAAATGTGTATGCGAGGGATGAGGATTATAGCGCAGCGCATCCACAATCCATAGGTCAAGATCGCGCAAATGCGACCAGGCATCGTCGGGAATATCGGACACATCAGGCAAATAGGCCATATCGCCAATGCGAAACCCCAGCGCGGTGATTGTGCCATGGGCCACTTCAAAGGGGGTGAAGTCTAGCGCGCCACCGGCGCCGGTGATGGCAAAGGGGCCAGTGATGTCATTCATCTCTAAGATGGGCGGGTAGCTTGAGCCCTCAGGCGTTTCAAACGCATAGGAAAATCGTGACAAAAGATCGGATTTTGTTGGCCCATCTGCCCAAACCGGTAAGCGGCGGCGCATATTGATCACAATCATCCGCAGATCGTCCAGCCCGTGGACGTGATCTGCATGGGCATGGGTGTAAACCACGGCGTCCAACTGGCCCACCTGGGCGGTTAGCAATTGTGTTCGCAAATCGGGCGAGCTGTCGATGAGAACGCGCGTGGTGCCGTCTGGACCAGATTGCTCAACCAAAATGGAGCAACGTTGCCGGCGATTTTTGGGATTGTTCGGATCACAAGCGCCCCAATTGTCACCCAAACGCGGCACGCCGCCTGAGGAGCCGCACCCCAATATGGTGACCCGGCGCGTCATGCGGCCTTCCAAAAGAGGCGTTCGAAATTGGCCTCCGTTTGGGCGGCGAATTCCGACACAGCCATGCCAAAGACATCGGCACCGACCTGGGCGGTAAAGGCGGTATAGGCCGGTTCATTGCGCTTGCCGCGATAGGGCGGCGGCGCGAGATAGGGGGCGTCGGTTTCTACCAAAATCCGGTCCAATGGGGCGGCGGCGAAGATGTCGCGTACCTTTTGAGATTTTGGGAATGTGGCGATGCCCGACATGGAGAGGTAAAATCCCAAATCCAAAGCGGTGCGCCCAAGCTCCGGTGACGAGCTGAAACAATGCATGACGCAGCTAAAGGGCGCATTGCGATATTCGGACTTCAAAATGTCAGCCATATCCTCATCGGCGGCGCGCGCGTGAATAATCAGGGGCAGGCTACTTTTCTGAGCGGCTTCAATATGCGTGCGCAGAGATTGCTTTTGGATGTCGGCACTCTCGGCAGTATAGTGGTAATCCAGCCCGGTTTCACCGATGGCGACAAACTTGGGATGTGCCGCCAGAGCAAGCAGCTCTTCGACTTTGGCCAGGGGTTCTTTGTCTGCATTCATCGGATGGGTGCCGGCCGCATAGAAGACGGGCGCGTGCATTTCGGCAATGGCGCGCACTTGCGGCTCTTGCCGCAGACGTGTGCAAATCGTCACCATGCGGTGCACGCCGGCCTCGGCGGCCCGCGCGATGATTTGGTCCAGCTCGCCTTCAAAATCTGGAAAATCAAGATGGCAATGGCTGTCGGTCAGTTTTGGCGCTGTGATCACGAAAGACCTTTCTCGCGCAAAATTTTCGACGCGGTTTCTTCTATCTTCAATCCCATATCTAAGATCAGCGAACTGGGGTCAAGGTTTGCCGTTTTTCCCTGCCGGGCTCTTTGACTAAGCTCGAGCTGGGCATCGGCCCAAATGCGGGCGGCCGCGGGTCCGGGGCAGAGGCGCGCGAAGACCTCCGCCTCGCCGCTTGCGGCCTCTTGGCCCGGCAGGCTTACACCGGCCCGCGCCAGACGGGCGAGAAATAGATCTAGCAGATTGAGAAGCTGGTCCAATTTCCCATCATTGGCACGGCCTGAAGAATTGGCCAATTTGAGCAATGCGCTGCGATCCAATTGAGGCAAGCCTTGGCTGAGGCTGACAATCGCCCGGTAGGTTTCGGCGCCACCCGTAAGCGCCAGCTCTGCGGCCTGTCCAACAGAGCCTGCCGCAAGTGCGATTAAGCCCGGATCAAACGCTTGTCCTGGCAAAGCCTGTGCAAAGGCGCGTTGTAAGTCTTCTGGCGACAGTGGCGCGCAGGCCAGAGTGCGGCAGCGCGATCGAATGGTGGGTAAAATTCGGCCGGGTTGATGGGTCACCAACAATAATATCGCCTCTTGCGGTGGCTCTTCCAGAACTTTGAGCAACGCATTGGCCGCATTGGCATTCATGTCATCAATGCAGTCGACAATGACCACGCGCCGACCGTTGCCACCGGCCGAGAGACTGAAGAATTGGCGCAATTCACGCACGGTATCGACTGGGATCACTGTCTTCAGCTTGCCGGTTTTGTCATCCACGGGCCGGCGCAAGATACACAGGCCAGGTTCCGATCCAGCTCTTATGCGGCTCGCAACCGGGTGATCGGCGGGCACGGCCAAGCTTGTTGCGGGCGGCGGTGTGCCAAAGAGGCTATCTGCGGGGGGATCGGCGGCGAGCAAAAATCGCGCTATTTGATAGGCAAGGCTGGCTTTGCCAATTCCCTTGGGACCGGTCAACATCCAAGCATGATGCATCCGGTCCCCATTGAAGGCCTCCAATACCTGCGCGCAAGCGCCGTCATGTCCGAATAAATGTTCGGTTTCACACGGGTGAGGCAGCCCGGCAATGCGATCGGCTTGTGGCAGATCACTCATGATGTCGCCAGTGCCAATACATCCGCAAAAATCGCCTCTGGGCTGCGATTCCCATCTATGATGCGGCACCGTTGCGGATATTGCGCCGCAAGGGCTAGAAAGCCCGCCCGCAGTTTTTGTTGGAACGGCAGGCCGAAATCCTCAAAGCGATCCTCGCCGGAGTTGCGCGCCAATCCCCGTGCAAGAGCCACTTCAGGATCGACATCAATGATCAGCGTCATGTCTGGTTCACGGCCAATCATCGCGCTGTGCAGCTGATCGACCTTGCCGCGCAGATCCCCGCGGGTGGCCCCTTGATAGACACGGGTGCTGTCGGCAAAACGGTCACAGACGACGATTTTACCCGCCGAGAGAGCCGGGGTGATGGTGCGCTCAAGGTGATCGCGCCGAGCAGCGGTGAACAATAACAGTTCGGTCTCAGCACTCCATTTGTCGGTGGCGCCGGTCAGTAAAAGCTGGCGTATGGCTTCCGCGCCTGGGCTGCCGCCCGGTTCACGGGTGAGCACAACCTCTTGACCCGCAGCGGTGAGATGGCCGGCAAGCCGCTTGGCTTGGGTGGACTTCCCACAGCCATCTATGCCTTCAAAGGATAAAAATTTTGCGTCAGTCATCTATATGCCGGACAGGCCCCCATTTACTTTACGCAATAGCACGAGTGCCGCTGTGCGCAAGCGCGGTAAAAATCCGCCACGGGTCACGCTTTGTGCCGCGATCAGTGGCAGGCGGGTCTCGGGCAGGCCCGGTACAGAAATCACAAGCTCTGCAACCTGATCACCCTTGGTGATCGGCGCTTGTAACGGTCCGTCATAGACGATTTTTGAGGAGATCTCCTGCCCACCTGTGACAGGGATCAAGATTTTAGGGGCACCATCAAGCGCCAGGCCGACGTTGCGGCTGCTGCCCATCCAAACCGCGGCTTGAGCTAAAGCTTCGCCCGGCTGGCTGAGTGTTTTGGAGGTGAACTGCCGAAAGGCCCAAGTGACGATGCGTTCGGCCTCTTCAGCCCGCTCCTGCGGATTTTGCAGACCGGTTAACACGAAAATGACCCGCCGATCGCCTTGCTGCGCAGATCCGGTCAAACCATAACCGGCCTCCGTCGTGTGACCGGTCTTCAGCCCATCTGCGCCTATACCAAGTGTCAATAAAGGATTGCGGTTGCGGGTGTTGCTGGGCGCGCGGCCATCAAACAGAAATTCGGTTTCTGCAAACATCCTATATTGCTCAGGGAATTCCGTGATCAAATGCTGCGCCAGAATGGCCAAATCTTTCATCGACATGCGGTGGTTCATATTGGGCCAGCCGTTGGAATTGGCAAAGACAGATTTTTCCATGCCGAGATCTTTGGCGCGATCGGTCATCATCGCAGCAAAGCCAGCTTCGGTGCCATCCAAAGACAGGGCTTCAGCAATAACAACGCAGGCGTCATTGCCGGATAAAACGATAATGCCGCGAATGAGATCCTCGACGGTGACCCGGTCCGTGGTGTCCAAAAACATGGTGGACCCGCCATAGCTCATGGCATGGGCAGAGACTGGCAAACGCTCATCCCAGCGCAGGCGTCCATCCCGGAGCGCTTCGAAGGCCAAAAAGAGCGTCATCAATTTCGACATTGAGGCCGGAGGCAGGGCCACCTCCGCCTGCTTGGCCAGCAAAACGGTGCCGCTGTCATGATCCAGCACATAGGCCGCTTGCGCCTTGGTTTCAAACGCCGAGGCGGCCCCACTGATCCACGCGCAAAGAATGGCTAAAATCATGGTTGGTCCAAAAGGTTTATGCATGATCCACTCCTTGTTAGTCTCGCCTGCGGTCCTGCCCGACCCAGACGGCCGCAAAATTCATCACCGGCCCATTGAGACCGATCACCCAAAACCCGCGCCTGTCTTGATCAAAACGCCTGCCCAGTCGCGGCTCAGAGTAACCCGATCGCCGCACAGGTGGAAAGCCCAGTATTGTCGATCATCGCACAAAGGCAATTTCTTGCGCCTCTGACGCATTCTTGCTCTTGCTGAATCAATTTCCCGCGATTAAGTAAGCCCTGTCGGAGGAGTGGCAGAGTGGTCGAATGCACCGGTCTTGAAAACCGACGAGGGTGAAAGTCCTCCCAGGGTTCGAATCCCTGTTCCTCCGCCACCACCTCAACTGGTGTTTAAGTTATTGAAAGTAAGTGATTATTTGGATAGTACGAAATTACCTACCACACACGTTTACCACACACGTTAACCACACACGAAAATC
>Ga0233438_10000377_pt1 | contig 59243 bp, 70 predicted proteins | sample SI_123_September_FD_182720 | JGI IMG/M metagenome (GOLD analysis project Ga0233438, IMG submission 182720) | Seawater microbial communities from Saanich Inlet, British Columbia, Canada - SI_123_September2016_10_MG | ecosystem: Environmental > Aquatic > Marine > Inlet | place: Canada: British...
TAGAGAATAATCCAAATGATTATCATACCTCACAAATTATAATGAAATTTGCTATAGGTATACCAAACCCTACATGGACAAATACAAACCATGAGTTACCTTATATTTTTGGAGATTTATCAAATGCCGTAACATTAAAATATCAATATGATGGCAGTAATCCTCAAGTTGTAAATAATTACACACTAACTCAAGGGTCAACAGGTAATGCTCAAAGGTCTAACCCTTAAAATATGCGAGGTTGGCAATTAGAATGACATCTTTGAGATGTTTTCAATTAGAATGAAATCTTTGAGATTTTTTCAATTAGTCGACCTCTTCGCTTAGAATACCTCTGTTAATTCAGGGGTATTTTTTTTTGATTATATTTGTATAAATTAAATCTAATTAAATGAATGATATTCGTAAGATAGCAGTTGGTCCTGATTACAAAGGAGGAGCTATGCATTATGTTGTTGGTCAAGAAATATTAAAAGGTACTTACAAAATACATCACATAAGATATGATGAAAATGTAGATGCCTTTAAAATATGGATTGAATCCACATATAACAAAGAAATTGTTTTGTGGAAGCAGTTTATTAATATGCCTGTATCTGTCGAATATAATATTAACTTCTAATGAAATCACCTTACTTATTTATCACTACTCCTTTAGACAATAAAAGATATAACAATACAAAAAATATAGGTGGAGTAGACTTTATAACAAGCACCTCAGAAGAAAATCACAAGGCATCTAATCGTATTGCTGAGGTGGTAGCTACACCTATTGTGTATGATGGTCCTATTAAACCAGGAGATAAACTTTTAGTTCATCATAATGTTTTTAAATTTTATAACGACATGCAGGGTAGAAGAAAAAGTGGTAGAAGTTATTTTATGAATGATTTATTTTTTGTTGAGCCTGATCAGTTTTATATGTATCATGATGGCAAGCAGTGGAATACTAGTGGCAGGTATTGTTTTACAAAACCTGTTCCTACAGAGGATTATTATTTGTACAAAAACACAAACGAAGAACCTTTAGTTGGTGAAATAAAGTATAGCAATGAGTATTTGCGTTCACAAAATGTGAATCCAGGAGATAAAATATGTTTTAAACCAGAAAGTGAGTATGAGTTTGAGGTGGATGGTGAAAAACTTTATCGAATGTTTGATCATCAAATAACAATTAAATTATGAAAGATAAGCCTAGAAGAAAAAAAAGACCAAGAATAAAATATAATCCAAATGGCACTAGACCCACAAACTTTAAAGAAGAATATTATTCAGGCAGGAATGAGAGCCGTAGAGCAACTAATTAAAGTTGCTAAGGAAGATATAATTAAGCCAGACCCTGAAGACGAGCTAGCTGCTGATAGACTAAAGAATGCTGCAGCTACTAAGAAGTTAGCTATATTTGATGCTTTTGATATACTGACTAGAATAGAGAATGAAAAAAATTTAATGGAAATCGAAGCACGAGGTCCAAGTAAACTAGACACTAAACAAGGATTTGCAGAACGAAGGTCTTCATAGTTTATACAGGGTTATAGATAACTACATACCTAAAGGTATTCTTAAAAAAAAGAATAGGAATAGGTCATGGAAATATGGCTATGATGAAAAGTATGATGTTGTTGTAATTTCTAAAACAGGTGAGGTAGGTGAGATATATGAAATTAACGGACTTAGGATTGGTTTGCCTAAAGCTCCAGAGTCTCTTCAAAGAGACAATAACAAGTGGGAAAGAGAAGAACCACCAAAAGCAATTCTAAAAATACAATCTATATTTCAATGGAATGAACATCCTAATACTTTCAAAGCTCAATGGGTAGACTATATTGAAAGTGAGTTTGACAAAAGAGAACAAGGCTATTGGTTTGTAAACAATAACAATAGTACATATATAACTGGGTCACATTATATGTACCTTCAATGGACAAAGATTGATGTTGGTTATCCAGATTTTAGGGAGGCTAACAGAATCTTTTACATTTTTTGGGAGGCATGTAAAGCAGATCCTCGATGCTTTGGTATGATATATTTAAAAATCAGACGTTCAGGTTTTTCATATATGGCATCTGAAGAGTGTGCAAATGTTGGAACAATATCTAAAAACTCTCGGATAGGAATATTATCTAAGTCTGGTTCTGATGCTAAAAAAATGTTTACAGACAAAGTTGTTCCAATTGTGAGAAACTATCCTTTCTTTTTTAAACCTGTTCAGGATGGTATGGATAAGCCAAAAACTGAATTAGCTTTTAGAATACCTGCATCAAAGATTACAAAAAAGAATATGTACAATGTTGATGATGAAGAGATGGAAGGTCTTGACACAACCATTGACTGGAAGAATACAGATGACAACTCTTATGATGGGGAAAAACTTTTATTATTAGCTCATGATGAAAGTGGTAAATGGCTAAAGCCTAATAATATACTAAATAATTATCGTGTTACGAAAACTTGTTTAAGGTTGGGTAGAAGAATAATTGGTAAGTGTATGATGGGGTCGACATCTAACTCTCTTAGTAAAGGAGGTGAAGAGTTTAAGAAACTATATTACGATTCTAATCCACATGAAAGAAGTAATAATGGTCAAACCAAAAGTGGGTTATATTCACTTTTTATCCCTATGGAGTGGAACTTTGAAGGTTATATAAATGAGTATGGTATGCCTATGGATGATGTTATAGAGTATTGGAACAATGAAGTTGAAAGTTTAAAGAATGATCCTGACGCATTAAATGAGTTTTACAGACAATTTCCTCGTACTGAATCTCATGCGTTCAGAGATGAAAGCAAACAGTCATTGTTTAATCTTACAAGAATATATCAACAGATAGACTACAATGATTCACTTATACAAGAACACCATACAACTCGTGGCTCTTTCTCCTGGAAAAATGGAATTAAAGATACTGAAGTAATATGGACTCCTAACACTAGAGGAAGATTTTTAGTAGGGTGGCTTCCTAAAAAAAATATGCAAAATAGGTACAAGAAAAATAATAGAGGAGATTTTTTTCCTTTAAATGAGCATCTTGGTGCTTTTGGGTGTGACAGTTATGATATATCAGGAACTGTTGGAGGAGGTGCATCTAATGGTGCATTGCATGGAATTACAAAGTTTAATATGGATGATGCTCCTAGCAATCAGTTTTTTTTAGAGTATGTAGCAAGACCTCAAACTGCCGAAATATTTTTTGAGGAAGTATTGATGGCATGTGTTTTTTATGGAATGCCTATATTAGTAGAGAATAATAAACCTAGGTTGTTATATCATTTTAAAAATAGAGGGTATAGAAGCTTTAGTATAAACCGACCAGATAAACTTAAACACAAGCTCTCTAAGACAGAAAAAGAGCTTGGGGGTATACCTAACTCAAGTGAAGCAGTAAAACAGGCTCACGCAGCAGCTATTGAGTCTTATATTGAAACATACGTAGGATTAGTTAAAGAAGATGAAATGGGTTATATGCCTTTTAGTAGAACATTAGAAGATTGGGCAAAGTTTGACATTAGCAACAGAACTAAGTTTGACGCATCTATTAGTTCAGGTTTGGCAGTAATGGCTTGTCAAAGACATCTTTATCAACCTGAAAAAAAACAATCAAATATTATTGTTAACTTTGCTAGATACAACAATAAAGGAAATCGTAGTGAAATAATTAGATAAATGAAAGACGTAAAAATAAATGTTTCTTCTGTTGGGTTTCCAAGTCAGTTTGTTTCTGATAGTGAAAAAGCATCAGATGAATTTGGCTTACAAATAGGTCAGGCTATTCAATACGAATGGTTTAAGAAAGATGGCAACCAATGCAGATATTATAATCAGTGGAGAGATTTCTACAGGTTGCGTCTTTATGCTAGAGGTGAACAGTCGGTAGCTAAATATAAAAATGAACTTGCAGTTGATGGTGATTTAAGTTACTTGAACCTAGATTGGACACCTGTTCCTATTATCCCTAAATTTGTAGATGTCGTTGTTAATGGAATGAACGACAGGTTGTTTGATGTAAAGGCATATGCAGAAGATGCTATGTCTCAATCTCAAAGAAGTAAGTATCAAGATATGATACAAGGTCAAGCAGCAGCTAAAGATGTTCTTCAAATTGTTCAAAAAGAAACAGGAGCTGACCCTTTCATTATGAATCCTGATGACCTTCCTCAAACAGATGAAGAATTAAACTTATACATGCAGCTTAAATACAAGCCTGCCATAGAGATTGCTGAAGAAGAAGCTATTAATACTATTTTTGCAGAAAATCATTACAACGATGTTAGAAAAAGAGTTGATTACGATTTAACTGTTTTAGGTATTGGTTGTACAAAACATGAATTTTTACCAGGAGCAGGAGTTGAAATTAAATATGTAGACCCTGCAAATATTGTTTACAGTTATACAGAAGACCCACACTTTAAAGATTGTTTTTATTGGGGAGAAATTAAAACTCTCCCAATTACTGAGTTGATGAAAATTGACCAGTCTTTAACTAGAGAAGATTTAGAAGAAATTTCTAAATACTCTCAGAGTTGGTATGACTATTATAATGTGGCTCAGTTCTATGAGAATGATATTTTTTATAGAGACACTGTTACATTAATGTATTTTAATTATAAAACCACTAAAAAAGTAGTTTATAAAAAGAAAATACTAGAAAATGGAGGAACAAAGGTTATAGAGAAAGATGACCAATTTAATCCACCTGTAGAAATGATGGAAGAAGGAAGGTTTGAGAAGATGGAAAAAACCATTGATGTGTGGTATGAAGGGGTAATGGTTATGGGTACAAATATTCTTTTAAAGTGGGAACTTGCTGAGAATATGGTAAGACCAAAATCAGCTCAACAACATGCATTACCAAACTACGTAGCAGTAGCCCCTAGAATGTATAAAGGAGTTATTGAATCTTTAACAAGACGTATGATTCCTTTTGCTGATTTGATACAGATAACACACCTAAAACTGCAACAGGTTATTTCGAGAGTTGTCCCTGATGGTGTATATATTGACGCTGATGGATTAAACGAAGTAGACTTAGGTACAGGAAATGCTTATAATCCTGAAGATGCTTTGAGATTATATTTCCAAACAGGTTCTGTTATTGGTAGAAGCTATACTCAAGATGGAGACTACAATCAAGGGAAAGTTCCAATTAAAGAGTTACAATCTAGCTCAGGTGCAAGTAAAACACAAATGTTAATTGCAAATTATAACCATTACTTAGGAATGATTAGACAGGTAACAGGATTAAATGAAGCTAGAGATGCTTCTTCACCTGATCCTAATTCTTTAGTTGGTTTACAAAAGCTTGCAGCTTTAAATTCTAATGTTGCAACTAGACATATACTTGAAGGTTCGTTATATATATATAGAACTTTAGCAGAAGCTATAACTTATAGGGTGGCAGATATATTACAGTATGCAGATTTTAAAGATGATTTTGCTAATGCTATAGGTAAATATAACGTGAGTATACTTAATGATATTAAAGACTTGTATATTTATGACTTTGGCATTTTTATTGAAGTAGCTCCAGATGAAGAACAAAGAGCTCAATTAGAAGCTAACATACAAATGGCTTTATCTAAGGGTGACATTAATTTAGAAGATGCTATTGATATTAGAGAGATAAAAAACATTAAGCTTGCTAATCAATTACTTAAAGTAAAACGTAAAGCATTACAAGAGCAGCAGCAACAACAAGTAATGCAGGCTCAAGCAATGCAAGCTCAACAGGCATTAAAGTCTCAAGAGATGAAGCAGCAAATGACAATGCAAGCTCAACAAGCTGAGATGCAAAGTAAGATGCAGTTAAAGCAGGCTGAAATAGCTTTTGAAATAGAAAAGCAAAACAATGAGGCTATGCTTAAAAGCAAGCTAATGCAAGAAGAGTTTAATTATAATTTACAACTAAGAAATATATCGGAACAATCATTAGCTCAAAGAGAGGTTCAAAGAGAGGGAGCAAAAGCTAATAGAATTAGTCAAGCTAATACTGAACAATCAAAACTAATACAACAAAGAAAAAATAATTTACCACCAGTAAATTTTGAATCAAATGAAGATAGTCTAGATGGCTTTGATTTGGCTGAATTCAATCCTAGATAATGTCTAAAATTGGTATTATTTTTTTCTTATATTTGTAATAATCAAATTTAATCATATGGAATTCAAAGTAAAAGAAGTAACAGTAGGAGAAGAAAAGTCTGTACAACAGGTAGAACAAGAGCTTTTAGATAAGCATGAAGAGGGTCTTCAAGAAGATCAACCAAAAGCTGAAGAGCCAAAAGCTGAAGAGCCAAAAGCTGAAGAGCCTGCTGAATTAGACGAGAAAGACGTTCTTTCATATATTGGTAAAAGATATAATAAAGAAATTAATTCATTTGATGAGTTAATGAGTGAGCGAGAAACTCAGGAAGAATTACCTGAAGATGTCGCTGCTTACTTTAAATATAAAAAAGATACAGGGAGAGGAATCAAAGATTTTGTAGAGTTACAGAAAGATTTTGACGATACCAACCCTGATTCTTTACTTAAAGATTATTTGCGTGCTACGGAAGATGGTCTTGATGAAGAGGATATAGAAACCTTAATGGATGACTATTCTTTTGATGAAGACTTAGATGAAGAAGCAGTTATAAAGAAAATTAAGTTAAAGAAGAAAAAAGCTATTGCTAAGGCAAAAGATTACTTTAAAGGAATGCAAGAAAAGTACAAGCATCCACTTGAGTCAAGTGGAACGCAGGCTTCAAATGTATCTGATAAAGAAATGGAAGGCTATAAGCAATACATCGCAAATGCGAAGTCTTATGAAGAAGAGACTGCTAGAAAGAAAGAGCTTTACGACTCCAAGACGTTAGAAGTATTTACACCTGAGTTCAAAGGTTTTGAATTTAATATAGGTGAAGAAACAATAACATTTTCTCCAAGCAGTACTGATGAGTTAAAAAAGAATGCATTAAATCCAGGTAGTTGGGCAACCAAGTATTTAGATGACGATGGTCTTTTAAAAGATTCAAAAGGTTTTCATAGGAGTATAGCAATTGCACAGAATCCTGAAAAATTTGCTAAGTTCTTTTATGAGCAAGGTAAAGCTAATGCCACAGAAGATGTGATGCGTAAGACAAAAAATATTAATATGTCTGATCGTAGAGCACCAGAAGTGACAAGCAAAGGAGGAACACAATTTAAGTCTTTAAACACAGAGAGTGGAAGAGGACTTAAAATTAGAAGTATAAAAAGAAAATAATTAATTTAAAAAAATAAAAATTATGGCAGGATCAGTCCAAGCTACGCCAGGTTTTGATTTGCAACCAAGTTCGCATCAAACACCTTTGGCTTCGAATTACATTACTGACTTCAACTTTTTGAATCAGTATTTACCAGATACTTACGAAAAAGAATTCGAAAGATATGGTAACAGAACAATCTCCTCATTCATTAGAATGGTAGGAGCAGAAATGCCTTCTAACTCAGACCTTATCAAATGGGCAGAGCAAGGAAGATTACACACCAAGTACGTTGATTGTGGTACTGCAGCAGTAGTAGCAGGTGGAGAAGCAATTTTTCAAGTAAATGACGTTCTTAACCCTGCAGGTTCAACTGTACAACCAGGTTCTGGTGCAAAAGTTCTGATTGCAATCAGAGTTGGTCAGACAGTTGTTGTTGTAAACAATGATGGGTCAGGTGAGTTCAAAGCTATTGTTATAGCAGTTGACCTTGCAAACAACCAATTCACTGTTGCGTTTTACGATGCAGGTGGTTATACAGGTGGTACAGGACTAGGAAATGCTGATGCAAGTGTTTTCATCTATGGTTCTGAATTTAAGAAAGGAACAAATGGAATGCAAGGTTCATTAGAAGCTGACGATTTCATCTTCGAAAACTCTCCAATTATCATCAAAGATAAATATGCAGTATCAGGTTCTGATATGGCTCAAATCGGATGGATTGAGGTTACTACTGAAAATGGAGCAACAGGTTACTTATGGTACTTGAAGTCTGAGCACGAAACTCGTTTACGTTACGATGACTATTTAGAAACTGCAATGATTGAAGCAGTTCCTGCTGAAGCAGGTTCTGGTGTTGTAACACAAACTACATCTGACCAAGTTGGAGACAAAGGGTCTGAAGGTGTATTCTATGTAGTACAACAAAGAGGTAATGTATGGGCAGGTGGAAACCCTAATGCTTTAGCAGACTTTGACGCAATCATTTCACGTTTAGACAAGCAAGGTGCTATTGAAGAGAATGTAATTTTCTTGAACAGAGACTTTGGATTTGACATCGATGATATGTTAGCAGCTCAAAACTCTTATGGAGCAGGTGGAACTTCTTATGGTCTTTTTGACAATGATGAGGAGATGGCACTTAACTTAGGATTCACAGGATTCCGTAGAGGTTATGACTTTTACAAGTCTGACTGGAAATACTTAAACGACCCAACAATGCGTGGGGGAGTTGATGGTACAGGAAGCATCAATGGATTGTTAGTGCCTGCAGGTTCTACAACTGTTTATGACCAAATCCTTGGAAAGAACGCTAAGAGACCATTCTTACATGTTCGATACAGAGCTTCTGAAACTGAAGACAGACGTTACAAAACTTGGATTACTGGTTCTGCTGGTGGTGCAAGAACATCTGACTTAGATGCGATGGAAGTAAACTTCTTGAGTGAAAGAGCAGTTTGTACTTTAGGTGCAAATAACTTCTTTATCTTCCAAGATTAAGTAGCTTAAATATAGAGGTGGCAGAAACCCTAGAAGGGATGCCACCTCTTTTTTATAAATTAAATTTAAATTATATCAAATGAAAACTACAGTACAAAGAGTAGACAAAGTCTACAAGTTAACAAGGAATGCAGCACCTTTATCTTTCATGCTTGCAACTAGACACACTAGAAGATTTCCATTACTTTGGGTTGATCCTGAAACAGGAATAAATAGAGAATTACGTTACGCTAGAAATCAATCATCTCCATTTGTAGATGAACAAGATGACAATGCAATTATAGAGCCTGTTATTTTTGAAGATGGATTTTTAAGAGTTACTAAAAACAATCAAGTTTTACAAAGATTCTTAGATGTTCACCCACACAATGGTATTAAGTTTAAAGAATTAGATAATGCAAAAGATGCTCAAGAAATTGTTGAAAACATTAACATAGAACTTGACGCAATGATAGAAGCTCGTTCTTTGTCTATATCACAACTAGAGACTTTAACAAGAGTATTGTTTCAAAAAGACCCATCTAGAGTTAGTACGGATGAAATGAAGAGAGATATATTAGTTTATGCTAAAAGAGAACCTCAAGATTTTATGTCGGTTATAAACGACCCTGTATTAAAGCTACAAGCAACTGTACATAAGTTGTTTGAACAAGGTCTTATTAAATACAGAAACAAAAATAAAGAAGTGTGGTTTGCTACCAAAACTAACAAAACACGACTATGTGTAATACCTTTTGGAGAAGACCCAATATATATAGTGTCATCATATTTCCAATCTGACGAAGGAATTGAGGCATTAAAAGTATTAGAAAACTTAATGGAATAGTTAGTTAATAGTGATTTTTTTTGTGATTCATTAAGTAAGGAGGTCTTTTTTAAGACCTCTTTTTTTTTTGATTATCTTTGTGTAAATAATACTTAGGATGATAAACGATATTAGAAATACAGTTTTAGCCGTATTAAATAAAAACAACTATGGCTACATCTCTCCACAAGATTTTAATCTATATGCACAACAAGCTCAAATGGATTTATTTGAGGATTACTTTTATGCATATAACTATCAGGTTAACAAAGAAAACCAAAGAACTTCTGGAACAGGATATGCTGATATAAAAAAGGGTTATGTGGAAGTTATAGATTTTTTTTCTGTAACTAAACCATTGATTCCAATAGGACCAAATTACACACAGTATAATTTACCCTCATTAGCTACGACAGGTTCAGATTATTACTTAATTAATAAAATAGTTATTAATAATACTTTAGTAACTTCTGGAACTACTACAGGAACACTTGGGGGTCAAAATAAAATAGTAGATTCAAATGCAAACTTTACATCATCAGGTGTTCAGGTTGGAGATATTGTGTTTGTAGTTAATTTAATTCCGTTTTTTGTTACAGTAACTAATATTGATAGTAATACACAATTAAATGTTACACCTAATGTTATAAATAATTCTCCATTAGATTATCAGATATACAAAGGAAGCACTATCAAGGAAGTTGAAAGGGTGGAGCAAAGTAAAATTACTTTATTAAATATGTCTCCTTTAACTGCACCATCTTCGATGTTTCCTGCTTATACAAGTGAAGGGAATGTTGCTACATTGTATCCAACACCTACATTAGGAACAGTTGTGACATGTCAATATATACGCTATCCTAAAGTTCCTAAGTGGACTTATGTGGATTTAGGTAATGATAATGAACCAGTCTTTGACCAATCACAACCTGATTATCAAGACTTTGAATTGTTTCCAGATGATGCTACTGATTTAACAATGAAAATTTTACAGTATGCAGGAGTATCAATACGTGAAGCATCAGTTGTACAATACGCAGGAGCAAAAGAAGCTGCTGAAATTAATAGTGAAAAATAATTATGTCATACATTAGCCAATACCAATATTACGAGAATGGGGGAAATGCTCCAGAAGATGCTAATTGGGGATCATACCAATATGTATCATTGCAAGATATAGTTGTAAATTATGAATTAATGTATTCAGGTAATCATTCTTTGATAAACAATGAAGAAAGATACAAGATACTTTTTCATGCAAAAAGAGCTATTCAAGAGTTAAACTATGATGCATTTAAAGAAATAAAGGTTTTACAACTTACTGTTTCAGAAGAACTTAGATTTATATTACCTTCTGATTATGTAAATTGGGTTAGAATATCTTATTATAAAGATGGTGTTATCAGACCAATGGTAGAAAACATTCAAGTAAATTCAGCTAGAGCTTATTTACAAGCCAATGATGCTAGAATACTTTTCGACCAAAATGGAAATGCTATACAACCTCAATACTCACCTTTGGATTTTGCTAGAATTACAGGTCAACAACCAAGTATTTATTTAAACAGTTTAAGTCCATATAATGGATTCTTAGGATATGAATATGAAGGTTGTTGGTACTTTGATTTTGCAGTTGGTGCTAGATTTGGTCTTAATACAGAAACTGCAAATGCTAATCCTACTTTTAGAATTGATAAAAAAGCAGGGGTAATCAACTTTGATTCTACAATGGCTAATGAAAGTTGTATTTTAGAATATGTTTCTGATGGCATGGAAAATGGAGATGATACACAAATAACTGTAAATAAGTTGTTTGAAGAATATGTTTATGCATATATTAGCTATCAAATATTAGGTAGTAAATTAGGAGTTCAAGAGTACATAGTTAATAGAGCAAGAAAATCAAAATCAGCACTTCTAAGAAACGCAAAAATAAGATTAAGCAATATACACCCAGGAAGATTATTAATGAATCTGAGAGGTCGAGACAAGTGGATAAAATAATATGGCTAAACTTTCAAGAAATTTTGTAGCAGGTAAAATGAATAAGTCCGTTGACGAGAGACTCGTTCCAAACGGACAATATATTGACGCAGTAAATGTTAGGTTAGGATCATCTGAATCAACAGAGGTTGGAGCAGTAGAAAATTCTAAAGGTAACACTAAGCTTACTAACTTATCTTACGGAGGGGTTCTTCTAAGTAACCAAGCAAAGTGTATTGGTGCAGTAGATGATGGGGCTAATGATACTATATATTGGTTTGTAAATGACCCTGCATTTGGTCCTACAAGTCCTTCAGGAAAGTTAGATTTAATTGTCTCCTTTAATGTAGTAACAAGCATTTTATCATATTTAGTTATAAGTGTTTCTGATGGAAGTACATCAGGACAAACAGTATTAAACTTTGATGATAAACATTTAATAACTGGAGTTAATGTTATTGATGGATTATTGTTTTGGACTGATGATTATAATCCTCCAAGGTTTATTAATATACTAAGAAATTACGAAGACCCTTCAGGTAGTCCTTTAGTTGATGGTGGTGGGAATGCAAACCTTTTAAGAGAGTCTTTTTTAGTTATCAAAAAACCACCTGCTAAAGCTCCAGAAATAGAGTTAACAGTTACTAGTGGTGGACAAGAAAATTTCTTAGAAGAAAGATTTATATCTTTTGCTTATAGATATGAATATCAAGATGATGAGTATTCTGCCGTTTCACAATTTACAGATGCAGCTTTTCAACCTAAAGCTTTTGATTTTAGTGCAGAATCGTTTTTAAATGAAGGTGCAGTCAATAGATATAATACTGCCGTTATAACATATAATTCAGGAGGACCTTTAGTTACTGCTATTGATTTACTTTTTAAAGACAGTGATGGTACTATTATAAAGGTAATTGAAAAATTAAAAAAATCTGAACTAGGTTTAGCAGATAATACTAATTATACTTTTAACTTTAGAAATAGTAAAATATTTACAATACTTCCTGATTCAGAACTACTTAGATTATATGACAATGTTCCTTTATTAGCTAAAGCTCAAACAATTATGGGCAACAGACTAATGTATGGTAACTACATCGAAAACTATAATTTATTAGATAAAAACAATTCTCCTGTACGTTTAGAATATGAGACCGAATTAATATCTGAAGATATAGGTTTTGAGGATATAGATGATGTTTTTACAATAGGAGAGTATACATTTGGAGGAGCAATTTCTGTTCCAGAATCAAGGTTATTTGTAAATTTAGGAGATGTAGAGTTAGTTGCAAATTCTATATTAACTATTGATGCATCTTTTGTACATAGTAGTTTTAGTGGAAATACTCCAACAGAAACAAGTGGATCAGTAGATGTTCAATTCAGTTATGTGTTACCTCAAGATTTTAACTCTGTATATGAATTAGCTTCAAGTGTAGACTTTCAAGAAAAGGTGGGTATAGCAAGTAATATAAAACCTGTTTTCAATGTTGACCCTTTAATTGAAACTTCTTGTGATGGTAATACATTTACAGACGTAATTAATTGTGCCGTACCAAATATATTAGATTCAAGTCAACCGACCACCTGGACTAAATATGAAAGTGGAACTTCAGCAGCAAATCAACCTATATCTCTTATAACAGTTCCAAGCCTTGATAGCATTGGATTTCAACTACCTGCAATACGCAGAGTAAATAACACAACAACTCCAACTCAAAGTGCTTATGAATATTTTCAATGGGATAGTGCAGAAGTTTCTTTTCAAAGAGTAAGTAATAATAAAAGTCTTCATAGTAATAGAGATTATGAAATAGGTATGGTTTACATGGATGAATTTAATAGAGCTTCAACTGCTTTAGTTAGTCCGTTAAACACAGAACATGTGCCTTGTGGATTTGCAGAACTTAAAAACTCTATAAGGGTTTCAATACCACCTCAACAAAAGCCTCCGTATTGGGCAACTAAATATAGATTTGCAATAAAACCTAATGCAGAAACTTACGAAACAGTTTATACCAATATATTTTTTACAGACCCTGCTACCAATGACACGTACTTTTTATTAGAAGGTGAAAACTCAAGAAAAGTTGAGGTGGGAGATAGACTAATTGTAAAAGCAGATACTAGTGGTGCTTTACAACGATGTGCTTATGGAACAGTTTTAGATAAAGAAGCACAACAAAGAGATTTTCTTGACCCTTTACCAACTGATGAAAACGGAAAAGAAATAAATATTCCTGCAGGAACTTACATGAAAATAAAGGCTCAAGACTTTTCTATAGCTCCAGGTGCTGACCCATTTATATTGCCAGGAAAACAAGAGATTACAGTAAGAGGAAATGATAACTATCCTGTACTTGCCTATAAAGGATTTGCAGAACCTGACGCTGCAGGTAATTATCAGAACCTGACCATACCTCAAGGTAGTAGAATACAAATGACGTTTGAGTTTGAAAGAAGAGGACCTCAAAAAGGTAATAATTCATGTGAACGTAGAAAATATAATTTAGATGTTAGTTTAGTTTCATCTACTGATTACGATAATATTATTGAGTGGTTTAATGGAGATAATGTACAATCAGTTTTAAATACAGGAACACAAGAAGTTGGTGGTAATGGAGGTCCTATAGAGAATGTGTACATACCAACTACGGCAATATCTTCAAATCCATTTGATAGATATGGATTAAATCCTGCATTAGGAACAAATTATTACAGGTGGTTTCAAGACCCTGGTACTCAAGAGATACGTTTTATAATGTCTGGTACTAGAGCTTGTGGAAGAACTAAGAAAAGAAGGTCTACTGTTCGAGCAACTTGGCAAATTTTTAGAGCTGAAACTACAATTGTATTTGAAACAGAGCCTACTGATGCACTACCAGATGTTTGGTATGAAGGTGCTCAAACGTTTGATATTGCTACAGGAGGTTGTAAAACTGTATTTCAAGTAGCTTCTAGTGAATCTAACTCAATTGCATTTGTTTACACTTTAAATGGTATTCAATCTCAACTTGTTCTTCCACCAGGTGGCTCTGCAGCAGAATGGACAGATTGTGGTTCTGCTATAATATCACCATCTACTCCACCTGATGTTCCTGCAGATGTGACAATTACTGAAACTCCATATAAAGACGTGCATCTTGGAAATGTTCAAGATCAAGACGCAACAAGTCCTGCAATTATTGACACATCATTTTTTAATTGTTTTGCTTTTGGTAATGGTGTAGAAAGTTATAAGATTAGAGATTCTATAGTGGGCAAGCCATTATTATTAGGTAACAGGGTTACAACTACTTCAGCAGAAGATTATAGAGAAGCTGATAGATTTGCAGACATTACTTATAGTGGTATATACAATGATGAAAGTAACGTAAATAAACTTAATGAGTTTAACCTTGGACTTTTAAATTTTAAAAGAACAGAAGAATCATTCGGTCCTATTGAAAAACTATTCGCTAGAGCTACTGACATACTTACATTACAAGAAGATAAAATATCATATGTACTAGCAGGTAAAAATTTATTATCTGATTCAGTTCCAGGAGGAGCTATTACATCTGTTCCAGAAGTTCTTGGAACTCAAATAGCTAGATTAGAGGAGTATGGGATAAGCTTTAACCCTGAAAGTTTTGCAGAATATGGATTTGATAAATATTTTTCTGACCAAAAACGTGGAGCATTAATTCAACTAAAAGGTAGTGCATATTCTAATGAACAACTTACAGTTATATCCGAGGCAGGAATGCGTTCGTGGTTTAGAGATAAATTTATATCATCTCCTAATAATCAAAAACTAGGAGGGTACGACCCTTACATGGATGAATATGTTTTTTCCATTAATGATGAGTTGCTTCCAATTGATGTGCCTTGTATTGAATGTGGAATTAATCAACTATTAAATTTTAACGGAACAACTATCACCTACTGCTATAATGTAGGAGAATTAGTGGGTGAAGTAACTATAACAATTAATGTTTCTGATTTAACTAGTGGTTCTCTTCAAGCACAAGTTGAATATGGAACAACACTTCAAGTGGTAAATTTAGTTAATGGACTAAACACAATCACAGTAATTAAAAATTTAGTTTTAACTGATACTCTAAACCTTACTTTTGATGGAACTGCATCAGCAGTTATAGACTATACAGTTAGTTGTGTAGATGCCAAAGCATTAAGTATTGTACAAGTTTGTGTTACTAACAACTCAGATGCAGGTCAATTTATTCATAATCAATATCGATGGCTTGATGGACCATTTATTTCTCCATTACATCAGGAGCAAATTGAATTTTTATCATCGATAAACTCTCCTAATGTATCACAATACAGTACAGTTGCAGGGGTTCAAGGTGCAGGAGTAATACCTGCTGATGGAGCAATCGTTTCGATTATTTCAAACAAAATACCACCAACAGATGATTTTGTTTTTGTAACCCCACCTATGAATTTTAAATATTTAAGGTCAGCAACGTTATACTCAAATACACCTGCATCAATTCAAACATTATTAAACGCTTCTACTCAATTACCAGTAAATTCTTCAGGAGCACCAAGTACATACTTGGGTGACTTTATAATGCCTGCAGGAACTTCTGGTGATTACTTGTATTTGATATATGATTACAGGTCTCCTGTTTTTGCTGAGTTATGTTACTCAACCACAGATAGTCTAGATGCGTGTTGTGGTTGTTCAGAACCTGATACTTTTGAAGCTACACAATGTAGAGCCGATGGAGTTGTACAGACTGAGGTTGTTCAAGGTGTGTATACCACAGGAGAATTAGTGGTGATTAATGGATGTACTTATGAAATTGGATCAATAACTCCATCTGCAGCTACTGCAACTGTTACTTCTATATTACCTTCAGGCACTACATGTGAAGACATATGCCAAGAGTATCAATTAGAAGATACTAATGGAGTTGATACAGATGTTGACTACATAGATTGTAATGGGGATTCAGTAACGGCTACAGTTCTTGCAGACGATGATTTAGTTATTTGTGCTCAAGAGATTTCTGCAACACCAGGAATTATTATTACTCTTGAAGATTGTGAGTGTGATCCTGTTGCACCATTTTTAATAGCTGAAAGATGTGTAATAGATTGGAGTACAAATGGTTTTAATCAAGTTACTGTAGTAAATAGTGGTTTGTTTAATGTCGGTGATTTAATTACTATAAATGAAGATGCAGATTGTACTTATGTTGTTGTTTCTGAAACAAATACAGGTCCTGCTAATGCTACTTCTACAGGATTAAGCACTGCTGCAGATTGCAGTGAGGTTTGTAATTTTTACACAGTAACTAATAATAGTTCAACAGTTGATTTTATATATACTAATTGTAATGGTACAGTTATAAATGAAGATATTAAAGCAGGAAACTTTAAAGATATATGTGCTAAAGACGCAGTTTTACAACCTGATTTTGATTTAGTTTGGACAAGTTGTGAATGCCCTAGCAGTGAACCTTCTTTTGTAACTTTAGAAAGATGTCAAACAATTTCACAAACAAGTCCTACCATATATATAGCTAATAATGCAGGTTATAATGTAAATGATATAGTTGGAATTAATACCGAGCCTGATTGTAAATTTAAAGTAATATCATTTACTGAGTCTGGAACTGTTAATACTACCATAATAAACACTTATCCAGGTGAAGATTGCAGTGATTCTTGCAATCAATACACGCTTACAAATACTGCAGGAGGTACTTTATCAGTTGACTATATAGATTGTAATGGTTTAGTAGTAAAAATAGAGGTTACTACTCCAGTAGTGGAAACTATTTGTGCAACTTTTATTAGTCCTAGATCAGGAATAGATGTAGATTTTGTTGATTGTGGTTGTAACGTTGCTCCTACAAACTATTCCGTTCAAGAATGTGTTACTGGTGAAGTTAGAACAGTAACATCTTCTATTGCAGTTTCAGTTGGAGATAAAGTAGAATTACTAAGTGGAGATGGATGTAAGTGGACAATAACAGGAACTAGTGCAAACACTGCTACTGATGATATAATTGCATTGAGTTCAAATCAAGGTTGTGGTTGTTACTCGTATACGTGGGAGAACAATACTGGTAGTAATCTAACACTTGAGTATGTAGATTGTATAAGTGGAAACCCAGTATCACAGACACTTATTCCTACAGAGGTTTGGAATGCATGTATATGGGAACTCATTACTAACGATGGTGCTACAGTAACTAATGTTGTATGCACTTGCTTTTAAATTAAATAACTATGAAGTATACTAACAGTTGGAAATCAAACGCAAAGCAAAATGATAAATTAGATTTTATTATTAGAATTGGTAAAATAACTTTTATTAAATTAAGCGTGGATTTTGGTAAAAAGAAATTTATATTCACATTATTAAATTTTGGAATAAAAAATTAATATGGCAGTAACAGGAAATTATTATTTAAACGGACCTTCATTAGGATCATCCACTGCAGTATTTACAGATGTTGATTTAACTGTATGTGCTCCAGATGGATTTTATTCTGATGGAACTATATCTAGGGAACAGGTTAATTGTATTCTCCTGCCTCAACAAGTTTGTTCTAATTGTACAGAAAACGTTGTTACGCTTGAGTTTAACTCTACATCAGCTTTAGATTTATTTTGCACAACGAGCTTGCAGGTGGATGCTTATATGCCTTTAGGTGAAACGTTTCTAACTACTTCACAAATATTTTTAACATCCTCCCTAACCACTCCTTTAACTGATGGTTTTTACAGAGAGATAGGTTCAAATATTTATCGTGAAAATTCTGGAGGTAACTTACAGGTTCAACAACCTGGACCTATTTGTCCACCAACAAGCCAACTATACATATCAGGAATAGCTATACCTTGTAATACTTTTTGTACTAATAACTATAATATAGTTTTACAGAAATCTACAGTTAGTGGTAATGATTATTTTAGTTTAACAATTGGTGATTATATTGTTGGAGGATTAGTTGATGGATGGTATGCTTATTATTTTGAGACAACCAATACTAATTCTAATGTATCTTGGAGAATATTTGAAATAACTAATGATGCAACAGGTGCTAGAGTCACCGACATATTACAATGTGATGCATCTAATAACTGTGTAAATCTTTAAACTATGGCAGGACCTTCAATACCAACATTAGAATCAAAATATACCTTAACATATGACGATGGGGTAAAGGGTTTTCCTTCTTTTTACACATACTATCCTGATTGGATTCAAGGCATGAATAATTACCTATACACTTTTAAGGGAGGTAATATTTATAGACATAACACAAATGAAACTAGAAATAATTATTATGGAGAAGATTTTTCTTCCATACTAACATCGGTGTTTAATGACCAACCTTTAGAGAATAAACTATTTAAAACTTTAGAGTTAGAGTCTGATGCATCTTGGAGTGCAACGGCAGATAGTGACCAACAGATTGGTAACTTTATTAATAAAGACGAGTTTAAACTTAAAGAAGGAAACTATTTCGGATATCTTAGGGCACAAAATTCAGAGCCTGCAAGTGCAGCTCAGTACCCTTTAAGGTCTGCTAATGGTATTGGAAATAACACAACTGTAAATACATTATCTCCAAATAATGTAATCATTAATTTTAGCACAGACCCATATATAAATATTGGAACAATATTAAGTATTGGCGATTATTTGTATATTAAGAGTGGTTTTACAAATCAAGTTACTTTGATTGGAGAGGTAAAAGATAAAGTTTTAGACCTTCAAAATGGAGAAAATTATTTGGTAGTTGACACCACCATTACAAATTCTTCTGGAACTCCAATTGGTAATTTACCACCTAGTAGTCCAAACTATTATTTCTTTATAAAGAATGGTACTGCAGAGTCTCATGGTATATTGGGTCACTATGCAGTATTTACTTTAACCAATAATGATACAGGTGCAGTAGAGTTATTTGCCGTTGGTTCAGAGGTTATGAAATCATTTCCTTAAAATTAGTATATTTGCTATATGGTTGATGAACAAGAATCGGTACTTGCAAAACAAGTATTAAATGGCATCCCTCAGTTAACAGGTATAATGTGGGACAAAATAAAAGTTTTTCAAGAGAAGCTGAATACTATTGAGGGTGTAATGAACCATAAGGCAGGGGATAAGCAAAGCGTAGAGATGCAAGAACAACTGCCTTTAAAACAACATTTAGAAGGAGGTTTGTATACTCGTGAACTATTTATGCAGAAAGGAATGGTGATTGTAAGTATGATACACAAACAAGACCATCCCTCTTTTGTGTTAAAAGGAGTGGTATCTTACTTGGATGACAAGGGTGTAGTCCAAACAGTAAAAGGTCCACACAAAATTTTTACTAAGATAGGTACTCAAAGAGTACTATACATACATGAAGATACAACTTGGTGTTGTGTATATAAAACAAATGCTAAAACTTTTGAAGAAGCTGAGGCAGATGTTTATACAAATAACTATAAAGACCTTCCTAAAAAGGTCATAAAAAAAATTAAAAAATTATGGCAGGAATAGCAACGGCAATTAGTATAGGTTTAACGGCAGTAGGGATGGGTGCATCTTTTGCACAAGCAGGTCAACAACGTAAAGCCGAAGAAAAAGCCAAGCGTGAAGCCGAAAGAGCAATGGCTGAAGCTAGAAAAAAACTTGAGGTAAACTATTTAGATGCCTTAGCTATACAAAAAGAACCTTACGAACTTGAACGTGAGGCTTTACTAGTTGCAGGAGCACAAGGTGTTGAGGCAGCAAGAGAGTCTGAGCGTGGTGCTGCAGCAGGTGTAGGTAGAATACAACTAGCACAACAAAAAGGTCAGCAAGGAATTAGATCAGCAATGGGTCAAGAAATGAGTGCTTTAGATAAAGCAGCAGCAGCAGAGGATTCAAGGCTTCGTGATGTTGGTGTTCAGTTAGATTTAGGTGAAGTTGCAGGAGCACAAATGGCAGCATCAGATGCAGGTCAGGCAGCAGCAGCAGCCCAAACACAAGGATTTCAACAGTTAGCATCTTTGGGAGCACAAGTAGCATCAGCAGCACCATTGTATTCTAAAAGTGCAGGAGTAAGAGATTTTAACCAAGGTCAAAGACAAGCAGTTAGACAAGCTAGGCGAGATTCAGGAAAAGGCTTTTTAGGAATAGGCACAGGAGTTAACAAACAAGCAGTGCAAAATGAATTCATGTTAAAAACCATAAATGAAGGTTTTAGTGCCGATAGGTTTAGTAAACTTGCAGGAACGCAAGGACTTGGTTCTTTTGATGAAAATCAATTCTTAGCCAACCCTCAGTCTTACATGAATAGAGGTAGTGCAGAGCAACAAGCATACTTACAAAATTTACTCTATGACACTCCAATGACGTATGGTGGTCCTATTGAAGACGCACAAATTAAAAGAAAAAGAAGTGGTGATCCAATGAGTGGCATGTATGGATTTTATTAGAAAAAAACAATAAATTAAATGGCAACATATTATAAATACGCAGAAAGGGATGCTAGTAATCAAGTAAACTGGTCAGAGATTACCTCTAACATGGTCAATTCTTTAAAGGCTGCTGAAGCCATTAGAGAGTCTAAGAGACAGGCTATTGATGACGCTACTGCAGAACTAAGCTTAACCCTGTCAGAAGCTCCTCAAGGAGACCACAGAGGGTTAAATGAGTTTGCCATGACATATGCAAACAACGCACAACAGATGCGTTTAATGCAGGACAAATTATTAAAGTCTGGTCAATTAAAATTAAAAGATTATAACATTGGTCGTGCTAATCTTACTGAGGGAACTACACAACTTTTTAATTTAGGAAAAAAATACCAAGCTATATACTCTGATAGAATGAAGAAGTTTCAAGATGGAACTACATCTCAACTAGATGCTGATATGTTGGCTAGGCTTGAAGGATTTGCAAATTTTTCTAATCATGAGGCTTATATTAACCCTACCAATGGGCAGGTAAGTATTGGTAAATTGGTAGACAAGGAAGTAGATGGAAAGACTGTTACAACTATGGATAGAACTCCTGGTAGTTTTACCACAGTTCAACAGTTAAACTTTTCTTTATCTCAAGAAATACTAAAGTATCAATTAGATAATTTAGATGCAGAGGTGGCTAAGTTTGCAGATACTTATTTAACAACAGATGGATTATACCGAACTATTGATGACGTTAGGCAGATGAAAGATTTTGACCTTATGGTAAATGATATGGTTCAGACTCAAGTGCAAATTCCAAATGGGGTCGCTAGTATTCTTAAAGATTATGTTGGTGGCTTTAACACTGTTTTTAATAAAGAAGACCAAGACGAAAACTCTATACTTATGATAGAAGACCCTGCACAACCAGGATCAGGTAAAATGATTATGGATGTTACAAGTGAAATGGGTAAAAAACAAAAAGCTAAAGCTGAAGAATTTTTAAGAAGACATATAGACAAACAACTAGGTCGTAAGGAAACTCAAAAAGAACCTACGCCAGAACGTGAATCAGATAAAACTTCAAGAAAACAAGAAGAATTGCAAGGAAATGTTGTTGACTTATGGAACTCGTTGTATAGCACAACAGACCCTGCTAAAAGAAATAGTATTGTTAGTTCTATTATTTCTAGTCCATACAATAAACAAGCTAAAAATACTTTAGTTGATATAGAATTTGTTTCAAGACAAAATAAAGACGGGGTAATGCAAGACTTTATGGAAGTAAGTTATGTAAATCCTGCAGGTAATAGAACTGGAGATAATGCTATTCCTATAACTGACAGTTATGTAGATTGGGCAGGAGCAGGAGTAGAGATTCATGGAGTTGAAGACAAAGCTAAAAGAGAAAAAGGATTAAGTACGGAATCAATATTTGGTGGAAAAGATAATTCATTTGAAGGAACAAGAGCAGGAAGAGGTGATGATACTGTTGAAGATGAAGGTCAAGACATGGAGGCATTAGATAAAAAATTAAATTTAGCCGTAAAAGATTTAGATTTTTATGGAGAAGATGAAGGAGATGAAGGATTAAGAGAAAAAATTAAAGAAGCTTTTCCTGAATTTGAATTAACTATTACACCAATAGATAATGATAAGTTTGTTATTGATGTTGCAGGTTATGAGGGGTCTGTCACAATAGAAGGTGATTTTATGGGTATTAGTAATGTTGAAGGAGAAAAAGAAAGACGTAAACTTAAAGCGTTTATGAAATCATTAGAAATACAGAAATATAAAAAAGATAAAGGCAAAACTAACACAGGTACGGATAATAAAAGAAAAAGAACTATTGCCGAAATTATGAAGGAAGAAAATGTAAATATAACTGAAGCTACTAAAATATTTAATACAGAAAAATAAGTATGTTTGAAATTGAAGATTTATTTGGATTAACTGTTGATGGAGCTTTTTCATCTTTTGAAGAGTTTCAAGATTTTGCAAACCAAGTTGATAATGCTACTTTGTTTTCTATAATAAAGCCAGGAGCTTTTGCAGATTTACAAGAATTTGAACTTGCTTTTTCTCAAAAAAAAAAAAACGAATCAGGTTTTATTACTCAAGATCCAAATGGGGAATTGGTTACGGAAAACATTTCTTCGGCTACACAACCACAGACTGAGCAAGATTATTTTGAGGGAACTTTTGGTGACATACTAAGAGGCTTTGATGCAGTAACAAGAATAGGACTAGGAGACTTTGTAGATGACATGGCTCGTAGTGTTGCTACTGGTTACTATCAAGGACAGGTTGCTGAGGATGCATCGGACATACTACTACGAGGTGCAAACGCAACCGATGAAGACATATATAGTTTTATCGAAGCCAATAAAGAGGCACAGAAACTAGGACCATCTGATGAGATGATGGAGTACCAAAAGACCTACGAAGAAAACGGAAAAGGTTTTATGGGAGTTGTTATGGGGTTAGCTAAGTCAGGATTACAAGTTATTCCTGAAGTTATACTTAGCTCTCTTACCTCCATGATTACCAATAAAGATTCCTTAGTAGCTGCAGGTTCAGTAATAGGTTCAGGTGCAGCAGTAGGAGCAGGTTCAGGAGCTCTAGCAGGTGGTGTTGGAGCAGTGCCAGGTGCAATAGCAGGTGCAGCAGCAACACTTCCATACGCAGCAGCAGCAGCAGGATCAGTTCTTGAGATGGGTGCGACATTCTCTGAGTTACTACAGGAAGAGATTGATGGAGAGCTTACTCCTGAAAAAATTAGAGAAGCGTTAAGTGACGATAAAATATATACTAGTATACGAAACAGAGCATTAGCTAGAGGTTTAACCATTGGTGTAATTGATGCGTTTACAGGTAGAATAGGTGGTAAGGTTGCTGGTAAAATTCTTAGTAAGGCTGGTAAAGGTGCAACTAAAGGCACAAAAATAAAATCTGTTTTGGCTGCGTCAGGAGTTGAATCAGTAGGTGGTTCTGTAGGTGAGGCTACTGCTAGAGGTGTGATTGGTCAAGAAATGGATATCTCTGAGATTGCATTAGAGGGTATTGCTGAAGCACCAGGTGGTATAAAGGATGTTATATCTGCAAGGTTTTCAAAGCCAAAGTATAAAGTAAACGGAAAGAAGGTAGATGTAGAGACTATAGACAACCTTATAGAGACCATGACCTTAGACCAACTACAGTCTACAAAAATACAGATTGATAATGATTACGAAGGTAGGGCAGACAAACTTTCTGACAGAATATTACAATTAAATACTGAGAGATTAATACTAGAGGCTAACCCTGATATTAACCCTGAGACTTTAGCTGAAATAACAAAGCTACAACTAGAGCTTAGTAAATTAGAAGGAAACAAAACTGAGGTGGCTAAGGAAAAGGCTAGTATACTTAAAGCTAAAATAAAAGACTTACAAGAGAATCAGCTAGAGGCAGAGGTGGATACTGAGGTAGATGCCTTTAGAGAGCTTGAACAGAGTGAGCAATTAAAATATATAGAGCAGGCTAGTAAAGAGTTGGTAGAAGAGTCTGAGGCAAAGGGTGATGAGGAGTTTGAAATAACTGAACAACAAAATTTAGAACGAGCAGTTGAGTTGTTTAATAAAGACCAGCAAACAGAAACGGATACAGAGGTAGAGGTTACTCCTAAAGAAGAAACAGAGGTAAAAGAAGAAAGATATAAGGACTCTCAAATACCTGTATCGCAACAAAAGATTACATATGAAAATGATAATGGGGAAACAGAGATTGCTACAGTAACCACTCAACTAGATGGCAGCAGAAAGTTACAACTTTCAGATGAAGAAGGCACTCCTTTTTCTACTGAAACAATTTCAAAAGATAATACACTTACAAATGAGGAGTATGTTACTAAAATTGCAGGAGACATTAAGACTACTGAAGATGTTGATATTAAGACTGTAATAAATCCTAAGTTAGAATCTAGAATGTCTGACAGGCAGCGTAAAGCAGCAGGCTTGGATGTAACACCTGAAGCTGATGTGGAAGTTGATGAAGAAGTAGTTTATGAAATGAATAAGACCAATAAAAAAACATGGTCTAAAGATTTTGAAATACTAGATAATCGTCAAGGACAAGAACAGGCTTTATTTGATGAAGAAGGAAATAAGACAAGTGATAAATGGTGGGTTGTAAATAAAGTTACAGGACAAATAATTGAGGTAGGTACAAAAGCAATGGCTAAAAATGTCATTGCAAATGCTCCTGCATATGCAGAAACGTTTGGTGATGGAACAAAGGTAGAGGCTAATATGCTTGTTACTCCTGCTCCTGCTCCTGCTCCTAAAGCAGAAGTAAAAGTAGAAGAACAAGTTGAGGTGACACCTGAAGGAAATGAAAGAGTAAATCAAGTTGTAGAACTTAGTCCAAACTTTAGAGAAGACAACGGAGAGATTATAATGGGAGGAATATCAGTGAAGGTAGAGGATTTGCTTGCTATGACTGATAATCAATTTAATGACTTTGTTAAAGATGTCACGAAACGATTTAAATTAAAAACTCCTGCTACGCCTCAGACTGACCCAGAAATATCAAGGCTTGAGAATGAGATTGAGAATGATCAGATGAGTGCTGAAACCATTTTAGAGGAGATAGCTATTGAACAAGATAACTACAAAGAAGAGGTTGCTAGAATTAAAGAAGAGAAGGCTAAAATAAAAAAAGATAAAAAGCTATCAAAGGAACAAAAGCTTGAAGCAATAGAAGAGAAAGTTGCTGAACAAGAAGATTTAAAAGATGAAAGAGATGGTGTAATTGAATCTTACAGGGATGACTTAAAACAAAAGAAATCAGAGATTAGAAAGGCTAAGAAGGCTTTAGAAAAGATTACTCAGAAACCTAGAAAGCAAGTCACTAAAGTAGAAAAGAAAATTACTAAAGTAGAGAAGCAAATAGATAATGCTAGGAGAGCTTTAGAGAAGCTCGATAAGGACATTAAAATAGTTTTGCATAGTGATGACTCATCTTATCGTAAAGCCACAGGAGAAGAAGGTATAGAGGAGTCTTCAAATGGGGAGTATAATCCTAAAACAAAGACTATTAATATAAACGCAACAAAGGTTCAGGATAACACTGTTGCACACGAGGTATTCCATGCGTTATTATTAAGAAACGGAATCACCAATAAGCAGGCTAAAGCCATTACTGACAGAATGTTAAAGGCAGTTAAGAAGACTGCATCTCCAGAGTTACTACAGAAACTAAAAGAACACTCTGATAAATATGAGTCTGCACTTGAGAGTGAGGAGAGTATAGCTGAGTTGTTTGGATTACTAGCATCGGAGTTGCCAAAAATGGATGCACCTACTCAGAACTTAGTACAGAGATGGGTTAACAAACTAGCTAAGATACTAGGAGTTAAGAAGTTTACTGACGCTGAGGTTATTGACTTACTAAACGTAGTCTCTGCAAAGGTAAAAGAAGGACAAGAAATTACAGAACAGGATGTTGCTATATTAGGTAAAAATAAGTCTAAAATATCAGATGCAAACAAAAGATTTCAAGCTGATTTTTATGATTCTTTTTCTGGAATGACTTATATGTATGATAAAAATACAAATGAGTTTAAACAATTAAAGAAAGATGGATACATAACAACAGATAAATCAATAACTTATTTTAATGGAAAGTATGTGTTCTTTCATCAACCAGATGCTGCTTTCTCAGGTATTATTTCTAAAAATGGAGAAATATTAGTTGAGGGGAAAGGTGGTATGTACTATCCTATCAAGTTTCATAAAGATGGTTTTTTCTGGGCAAGCACAGATGCTGCAGCTCAAAAAATGGCTGAAGATTTAAATAAAGTTTTAGAACAGAATGGTGGTACTATTTACATGGCTTTAACTTCTGCTCCTTATGATAAGTTATTATCTAGCACTACGATGTCTAACGCAGTTTTAGATTTCTTTACATCTAAAATGTTAGACAAAACATTTGCTATAACAAATAATGAAACATCATCAAGTATAAAGAAAACTTTATCTAAAGTTACAAGATCAAAAAAAGTAATTAAAGAAACAGTAGACAAAAAAACAGGTAAAAAAATACCTAAAAAAGTAACTACGAAGTTAGAAGGACTTGCATTAGAATCCCCAATAATAATAGAAGGAGATTACTCAAGAGTATCAGACAAACTACCTAGTAGTGTTGATAAAAAAATAAAAGAAGGATTAAATAAGATATATGTTCAAGGAGATTTAGATGCTACACTAAAAAATATAAAAGAAAAACTTGGTGCTGAAAACTCGTCTTTTAATGGGCGAAAATCATTTTCAGAAAATTTAATCAATGAAATGGCAGGGGTTATTAAAAACAAGCCAAGAGCGATTAAACAATTTGGTAAATTATTTTCAGAAGGTATCCAAAATAAATATTTTAAAGGCATTACAAAGACAGGTAAGATATCTATTTCTAAAGCAAATATGATTCAAGCCTTATCTGAGATGCTTACTGAGCCTATATTAAAAGATAATATTAATAGAGAAAAAGGTGGTCAGATTTATGCTATACTTGAGGTTAATGGTAAGTTAAAACCAGTGTCGTCAGACAAGCACGAATCTTATCCTAAAGCTTTAAAGTCTGAAGGAGGAGTTAAAATTAACATACTTACTGATAGAGTAAATTGGAGTGATGTAACAGAAGACTTTCAGACTAATGAGATAGTTACTGAAGATAGAAAAACAAGAATTTATCCTACAAGTGGAGTTTCTGTAAGAGGTTTAAAGATTAATACATCAAACATATCAAAGTCTGACACTCCTCAGTCTCGTAAGCAGAAAACACCTATAATTCCTGCAGATATTTCTGATGCTCCACAATCACGTAAGCAGATTGACATGAAGCGTCTTAACAAGATGGCTGATACATTTTATATGAAAAAGAATGGATACATTCCATATAGAACTACGCCACTTGGAGAACTACAAAGAGCTGCTAGACGTTTTGGTCTTAGGGTAGAAACAAGATATATTACAGAAGGAAGACGAAGAGGTACTCCTACAGGGTATTACCTTTCATTTGGTAAAAATCCTGAAGGGTTTCCAATAATGTTTAACCCTAGAACCAAACAAGAAAAAGTAATAAAAGATGCACCTCAGTCTCGTAAGCAAATTGATTTAGCTCCAAATGGAAATCCAAGCAATTTAACTCCTGAACAATATAAATTAGTTCGGACACCTGCATTTAAGAATTGGTTTGGTAATTGGGAAACTGACCCTGAAAACTCAAGCAAGGTTGTTGATGAGAATGGAGAACCATTACCAGTATCACATTTTACAAACAATTATTTTGATGTATTTAAGTACAAGGAAACAGGTTTTCATTTTGGAGAACCATCTATAAAAGAGGATTTATCTATAGCCAAAGGTGAACAACTTGAAAGAGAAATAAATGTTTTCTTAAATATAAGAAATCCTCTTCGTGTTGAAGATAGCCATAGGTTTGACCCACCTATTTTAATACAACAATTAATAAAGAATGACATCATAAATGATGAACAATTTGAAACTTTAGAAGATTTATTTTATGATATAGAAGAAAACCTAACAGAAGATGAATTTTATGATTCCAATGCTTTAGTCACCAAACAAAGTGATGCTTTAATAAGTGTGTTAGAAAACGAGGGGTATGATGGGTTGGTCTATGAAAATGCTTTTGATTCTCAAGACTCTAAAATGAGTTATATAATTGACGAACAATCTTCAAAAATTTATGTAAGAAACAATGGTAATGTATTTGTTGGGGATGTAGTTTTACAAAGTGAAAGTGAATCTAGACCTTTTATAACATTCAGTTCTAATCAAGGTAATGTGTATGTTATTGAAAATAATGAAGGCACAGAGTTAACCTCTCAAGATAACAATAGAATCAAGGAGTTGTTAGAGGCAGGGGGGTTTGTATCTACAGTAAACTCTTCTAAAACTCATTCTGATTTTGATTTGTTTACAGGTGAACAAAAATTTACAGACTCTTATGTTACTTTTGAATCTAATCAATCTAAGTTAGCTGATGGAACTAATAAAACTTTTAACCCAGACGCACCTTCTATTCGTAAGCAGAAGCCTAGTAAGAAGCCAACAAGAAAGAGAACGTCATCTATAAAGAAGGCAATCACAGAGATTAAGAATGTTTTAAAGATAACTCCAGACGAACAACGAAAAATATTTAAAGCTCTTAACGACCAGAAAAAAAGAGCCAAAGATATCAAGAAGGATATTGTTGCCTCACTAAGAGAACTTACAAAAGAAGGAAAGATTACGCCAAGTAAGATGGTGTCTGTAATAAACAAAGTACCTGATGACTTTAACAACCCAATCACTGTAGAAAGGTTTGTGGAGTATATGACAAAGGTATTCAATGACGCTGATTACGGAAACAAAATGATGATAGCGAATGCCAAGAAAGGTAAGGCTAGAAAGAATGTGTCCACAAAGCTAGGTATTGCTGAAGGATTAGTAGACCAACTACAGAGACTGTTCTCTGTAAAGCCATCTCTAATACCTGACTCTGTGTTAGATCAATACATGGAGTTGATTAATATATTTGGTAAAAGAGAAACTGTTTTATCCCTACCTCCAATGGAACAAGTTACTCAACTAACAGAGGATGTTCTTCAGCAGTTAGACGAGGAGCAGTCTATGGCTATTGAGCTTGCAGACAGGTATGAAAATGCTGATAAGGTAATGGGTGACAACGGAGTAGACTACGCTGCAACTATAAAGCAAATGCTTGACAATGAGGTTATAGATGAACGTGAGTATGAGGTGATGAAAAAATACAAATCTCAGATTAAACCTGCTGAGCCTGCAACCCCTAAAACGGAAGCAGAAATTGAAGCAGAACGACAAGAAGTTATTAAGGATGTTAAGGCAACAAAAGAAGTTGACCCATCGGTTTTTCCAAGTAGGCTAGAAAGAGACTTAGCTAAAAGATTTAAGAAACTTTTAAAAACTGATGCAGTTAATGACTTGTCTTTGGATGACCTGAAAAATTTATTCAAAGTAATTGATAACATAAACAACGGATACCTACCACACTATGCTCAAATAATGGTAGGTAAAATGAACGCAATCAATGATGCTAAGGTAGGTACTAACGCAATAAAGAGAAGTAAGTTATTGCCACTAAGTAAGATTTATGCAAATATAAAATCTAAGATTGGAAGAACAGGCAAGTCTCCTACTTTAGAATTAATAAGACGTAACCCTACTTTTTATATTGACCAAGTCTTTGGAGACTTTAAAACTAAAGATATATTTAACTCTATATTTAAAAGGTCTGCTGAAGCTTCAGCTAAATACACAAAGGCTATAAAAGAGGTCCAAGCTAAAATAGAAAAGGTAGAGCAGGCAGTGTTTAAATCTTTTGGTCGTAACCCAAACAAGGTTATTATGTCTAAGTACAAGCAGATGTCTTATCTTATTCAGCAAGAGTTTTTAAGCAACCCAGACAGTAATCAAGTAAATAGTGTTGAAGACTTTTTGAAAGCCACTATCAAAAGAATAAAGACAGAGACAACAAGTTACACCGAGACTGATGCTAAAATGCTTCAGGAGATACTTGATACGTATACTGCTAATGGAACTAAACCTTTTGATATTGACCAATTATATGAATCTTTTAATGTTGCAGAAAGAAATTCAATTAGAGCTTTAGAAGAGATAAACAAGTCTATGACTGACAAGGCAGTTTATACTGCTAATATAATTAGAGGAAACAAGATTACGCCTCTTAAAAATTACACTCACTTGAGTGTTATACCTGATGTTTCTAAAGCAGATATTATTGAAACGGAGACATCTCAGATATCTGATATGTTTAATAAATACTTAAAGCCATCCACAAAAGCTAAGAGTTTAATTGAAAGAACAGGTAAAGTATCGCCTTTAAACTTTGATGTGTATGCGTCTGTTCAAAGAGGTGCTAAGTATACGTTAATGGACTTTAATTTAACAGAGCCAATTAGAACTGCTCGAAGAACTCTTAATCAGATAGAAAAAAATCTATCCGATGAAGATGGAAACATGTCTGTAAATGATAGAAGAAAGTTTAATGCCATTCGTGATGCTTCTGTAGAGTCAATAGAAAACCTATTAAGCAATGCACTAACTCAAAACACCATTGCAGATCAAGCAGTAGACTATATACAAAAGCAAGGATATAGAGCAATACTTGCAGGAGTTCCTAGAGCTTCATATGAACTTTTAAGCAACATACTTGCAGGAATTTATATAGACCCTAAAGGTATAATCTCAGGAATAAAAAACAGAAAACTTTTAGCAAGTCCTGAAGGCAAAGAGGTTATGAATAACCTTAATAGTACACAAACAAACAGGGTGTTCTCTACAGGATTGTCTGGTAAGTTTGTAGACACAGGAATTTTAAATCAAGCAGCAGGAGTTACTGCTAGTAGAGCTAAGGGAAAAGTTCAAAACACAATATTAAAATTTTGGAACAAGACTGGTCAGAGATGGATTAAAGGTGTTGAGTTTACTGCTGATTCATTGATATCTGCACCTGATAAATTAGTAATGCAACCCATGTGGTTTGGTGCATTTGAAAATAGATTTAAACAACTTACTGGCAAGTCTCCAGACTTTGATAAGATTGCAGCCAATGACGAGGCTTACATGAATAAGTATGCTACTGAATTGAATGATGCTAAGACACTAGCAGACAACAGATCAGTTGCTATGGGAGCTACCGATAATGCTTTTATGGGAATTCTTAAAGGAACTGTAAAACCAAACCAAGGAATATTATTAAGAGGATTTAATGCTTTTAATGGATTCATGACTAGGTTTTTAATCTTTGAATACATAACTGCTAGAACAGGAATAATGGCTGCCGTAGGTAACGGACAAGTAAGTAAGAAACAGGGTGCTGCTTTACTTGCAGGTGTAACAACTCGTATGATAGCATATACATTTATGGGTACGCTTGTAGCAGAAGCTATTAAAGATTTAACTGAAGATGATGATGATGAAGACATAGACTTCTCAAACTTTATGTTTGAAGATGATGACGAACAAGGCATGAAGTCTGTTGATAAAATGTTAGGTCAAGCAATGGTGTCAGCCTTTACATCTTTACTGTTTGGTAGAGACTTTGGTAATGCTACTAAAAGTATTATAAACGTTGGCTTAGAAAATCTTAATGAAGCGTATGGTCAATTCCTTAGAGATGGAGATTATGACAAATATAGGGATGCTATACAGTACACTATTATTCCAGAAGGAAAGAGTGGTAGACCTCCTCAGTTTGCAGATTTAGTTCCAAATTTATTTGCTGCATACAGTCCTATGTTAAAAACTCTTGAGTTTGGAGTCAATAAATTATTTGAATCAGACAGGGTGCAACCTGATGCTATTGAAAGACAACAAGACGAAAGGTTTATAAGAGTTCCATTAGAAACATTTGGGGTGCTAGGGTTTATTCCTTTTTACAAAGACATAAGAAAGATAGTATTAGCAGAAATGTACAAGGGGTTACGAAAGGCTAAGAAAGAGTCTGCTAATAAAAAGAAAAGAAAAGAAGAGATGCTTCAAGGCTATAGCAGTGAAACGGATATGAAGAGATATGACTTTCCTTTATGGGAGAGAACGTTTGGACCTGACTCTCCAGGATATGAAACAAGGCAGGCAGAGAAAGAGTTAAAACGAAAAGCACGTAAGCTAAGACAACAAGAGAAGGATAAGATGTATGACTATACGCCTCCTAAAAAGGAGAAAAGTTCAAGTCTTTTTGGACCTTCAACTACAAGAAAATCAAAAAGTTCAAGTAAATTATTTTAACATATGCCATTCACAAAAGCAGGTAAAAATAGAAATGTAAGTCCAAGTGGAAGAGTGTTTACTGACAAACAAGTAAAGCTATACTATGCCACAGATGGATTTAAAAAGTCTAAACTATCGAAGAAACGAAGAAAGAAAAGAAAAAGGAAATAAAAAAGCCTCAATTAAGAGGCTCTTTCGCTATTAACCAGTTTTTGTAAACAATTAGAAAGTTACATAAACTAAACAGAATTGACCGAAAATTATTCAATTGATGTTTTACAGACCTCAAAGATACTAAAATTTTTCTAAATCTCGTCTTTAAAACTAGACTTTATATTATTTAATGTTGATATAAGTTGATTAATATCTTGTTCTGCTTGATTAAAATCTTTATCAACTAAGCTTTCATATACACTACTAGACTGGTCGTGGATGTCATCCATTAGATGGTTAATGTGTTTTAATCTTTTTTCATCTAAAGGGTTAATCATTTTCTTTTAAAATATATGAGTTAATCTAGCTATTTGTCCATGGTCTTTTGAATGAATAAATCCTTCTACTGCCTTTATTCCACCAACACCATATCCATTTCTATGATGCCAAGAGTCTGATCCACTAGGAGACCTCAGAGACTCAACAGTTATCCCATGATAGTCTTTTGAATTCTTGTGATGTACGTGGTGTGTGTATACATACCTGTGTTTGGTTTCTGCCCACCATTTAGAAAACTCATTAGCCATTATAAGTGGCAGGTCAGCAATCTTTGCTCCATCTCCATGAGTAGTTCCAATTAAATTTTTACCATACTTGTATCCCTTTCTATGTGCAATGCTACAATCAAAGGTTATGTTATCGCATTTTCTGAACCAAGATTTTATTGAGTCTGACAACATAAATCCAGAGACGTAGTCATGATTACTAGGGTTATAAACAAAGTGAACATCTGCTATGTCTAATAATATTTCTATTATATCTACATATAATTTTTTTGCAGTAAGAAAGTTATCATACCACATCCCATCTGTATCTTGTGGTGTTCCTGATGTAGTCTTTCTAGAAGGAACATCAACGTGCAGTATATCATTACCTCCAATAAACAAAATCTGATCTACATTAAATCCTTGTGATTTATTTATTATTCCTTCAACCCCTTCCTTAACTCTTTTAACTGCTATCTGTGAGTTATATTCCTCTCCAGTTTCAAATGATGAGGCTAGTTTTCCTATATGTATATCAGCAGGATCGATAACTAGTAAGTGAGAATCATTATTTTTTTTTCTTTTTATTTTCGGATATGAAGGAGAGTGTTTGTCCATCTCCTCTATTATTGCGTCTCTTAATTTATGTATAGATATACCTTGTTTTTTAGCATGAATAGAGAAGTGTTTTCCTTTATGCCAATAATGACTAATATCTTCTATAGGTATTCCAACTTCTTCAGCTTCTTTTTTTAATGCTCTGTGGTCTCTTATTAACTCATATTCCTCTTCATCTAACCTAGGTCTGTGTTGCATTTTATTTTTCATATTTGATGTAATTAAAAATACAAAAAAAAAAATTAGATATTTTTTGTAATTAATTTGCTAAAGAATTCTGCTTTTCTTTTGAGTTCTCTCGGTATAGCCTTTGAACAGTGGTTTTTAATCTTTTTATCTCTCTTTCTTGACCATGAAAGAAATCTATAGATGCTTTGTATAAAACTCCCTTATCGATAAATGCTTTATCAATTGCTCTTTTTAATACTTCAATAGAAACATAATACTTGTGGTGTATGTTGTTTAGTTCTTCTAAATCTTTTTTAGACAATCCATTAGCTTCTGCTGAATCTCTAGCTTGTCTTATCTCTTCAAATCGTTCTCTTAATAGTTCAATTGGTTCTGTCATTTGATTTTAATTTAAGTATTTTTTGAAATAGTTCTTTTCTCTTATCACCTTTCGGTAATTTATCTAGCATTTGTTGTGCTTTCTGTATTGTTTTTTTTATGTTCATAGTTTTCAATTGTTTGTTTTGCTTTAACGTAATCTAAATATTCATCCAAGGTATCTTGTTTTATGTCTACAAAATATGGATACTCATCTTCTTCACGCAAAAAAGCTAAAGAAAAAAAGAAAGGGTTTTCTCCTCTTATGACACCACCAATAAAATTATAATCATCTGATGGTGTAAACAAATCATAATTTAAATTTTCAAGAGCATTATTAACTTTAACTCTAAGATTAAATGGCAACTCATTTAAGTATGTTGCAACATAAAATGTCACGCCATAGTTTTTTAATAATATATCTCTATCCTCTGTAAACCTCAGTTCTAAATCCATGTTTTTCTAATTCTTTTATTCTATATTTTTGTAACTCCGATAACTTCCCACCTTCTTTTTTTATCTCACTGAAAAGTATCTTACCATCAGGATGAACTGCAATTAGATCAGGGATGCCATTCTTGTTAGTCTTAATAAGCTTGATTACATAGTAACCCTCTGACTCTAATTGCGTTATTCTCTTCTTTTGTATATGTTGTTCTGTCATAAACTAAGTAAGTTTTTTTGTTTCAGTTGGTTTATAGTTTAAACACGCATATAATCCATGAGATAGTCTTTGTATTTTTCTACTTAAAACTAATTTTTTTAATATATCTGCCAAAGTTCTTTCTTTTATAAACATAGTCTTAGCTTTTTCCAAAACCTCCTTCCTTTCAAGTATTCTTTCTTCCTCATTTATCCATTTTACTAACTCTTTTATTCTTACATCGTTGTATGAGTTTTCAAATGACCAATCAGAGGTAGCATAAGTTAGTTTATTGTAATTTTTTTTAATTCCCATTGTATTTAATTTAAAGTTAATAAATCTTTTTTAAAGTGTTTAAGGGTATAATCCTTCTTTTGAACTACTGATTTGTATATTTCTTTCTCTATCCCATCCTTAGCAAACACCCAGTAAACTTTACTTAGCTTACTATCTTTGGTTGTCATTCGGTCACGACTTTGCCAATAACTTGTTGCACTAAAGTCTATGTTGTAGTACACTAGGAACTCAGCATTACGCAGGCTAATCCCCTCACGACCACTAACAATCTGTAGTGCTATGGTTTTGTCTGTTGAATTAAACTCATCAAGCTCCGTACACAATTGATCTCCATAAACAGTTTTCAATGCGTTCAGCTCTTCTTTAAACTTATAAAATATTCCAACCTTTGACACGCAAAAGTTGTCATAAATAAACTGTGCTTTATTTAAATCTAATATCATAGAGTTTCCACTCTCAAACTTAACAGTTCCACTGTACATTTGGTGAAGTTTCATCATAAGTTTTACTGGTGTGTCGGCAAGTATCACATCCTCATTCCCTTCAACAACTAAATCTTTTTTTAGTTTAGATGTTAAACTATAAGTCAATTCACTCATATCAACTTCCAATACTTCTTCAATTATATCATTCTCAAATCCTGCCTCTTTCTGAGTAAATCTAATCGTGTATGGATTCATCTTGTCAACTATAGTTTCAAGTCCTCTAGAATAGTCATTAATCATCATAGAGTTTATTTTTCTTTGTCTAACATCTACATAGTCCTTTGCAAACTTATAGAAGCTTACATACTCTTTAAATGGATTATTTGGAATACCATACACCTGGTGATACATTTGACTGTAAGACTCAGGTGTAGGTGTTCCTGACATCAGAATTACTTTACTTTTATTTTTTTTGATTAATGCCTTTACATCTCTAGCACGTTTGTTAGGCTTAGGTATCGCACCTAAACTATGTGCCTCATCAATGATGACAATATCCCACTTAATATTTTGTGGTAGCTTATGCATGCTTTCATAGTTTATTGTAAACAATATAAATGATGCAGGACACATAAGATCATAGTCACCAACGATTGATGATATAGCTTTCTTTTTAGTAAGAAACAATACGTGTTCCACATCCATCTGATCTGCAATACCTAAACTTGTTAAAGTCTTTCCAGTTCGCACTTCCATTGCAAGATATAGGAATCCTTTGTCTTTTAGAATCTCAGTTCCTTGACTGATAATATTCTTTTGATAGTCTCTAAATTCAATCATACCTTACATTAGTTTACCTTGTACTTCTAGTTCTTCTTTACCTCTGAATCGAATCCATCTTCCATCTCTGTCTCTTCCCTCCTCTGGAGCACAACCAAATTTGTAATTAGCATATGCAACGAGCCACTTGTAGAATCTGTTTCTTGTTATAGACATCTTAGATTTGGGTGCATAATCTGGGTATTCAGATGTAAATTCTACATATAGAGTTTGCTTGTAGCTTTTTCTGTTTTTTGCAACCAATAGATTATCCATCTCTCCTTCAATCAGACCACACCACTCTAAAAACTCATGGCTTGTTTCAACACCTAGGTTTCTTATCTCTTGGTTTACAGAATGAGATTTTAATAATCCTTTACCAAGGTATAGTTGTAGGTTTTGAATCATATAGTTATCAAACTGACACCACTCTGCATCATCCCAATCTCCAAACATTAATTTACCAAACTCATCTAATGGGGTACGATTTTTATTATAGTGTTGACTAAGTTCCACCTCCCACTTTCTACGAGCAAATGAATTACCACTCCCTTTGATTGCATAGTTAGTAGTAATAGCTATCTTAGGTGATTTAGAAAATGGTATAGAGATGGCATCTTTATTTTTCTTCTCTAAGGTCATGCCCTCAGTAACAACAGAAAACAACCTTTCAAAGTCAAAGTATTTCTTAACATCATCAAACACAAGTATCTGTGTATCTGCTGACACTAATTGATATGCAAAGGAACGTTCAAAAGCAAACGACTTTCCATCAATCGTGACAACCTTTTTCATGTGTGATATTGCCTTCATAAAAATTCCCTTACCAGTTCCACCTTCAGGTGTGTCTGTTATAACCTCGTCATTTAATATAATAGCAGGACAATAGCTTAAATTTTTGTGAGCATGAAGCATAAATCCAATGGTGCTTTCCATAGTCTTAATTCTCTTCTGCTCTTGTTCGCCTCCACAAATATTTTTTACAAACGTTTGATATGTACAATTACCAACTTCACATATTTTAAATTTTCTATCAATGATATGGTCTCTCCATACATAACCTTCCAAATCTGAATACTCCATTATTTTTACAGAGTTTTTAGTTATTTCAACTGCACAATTATTATAATACAGATAAGCAGAATACTTAGTATCTTCAATAAAAAATATGTCAATTGTTTCTAGTAGTGTTAAAAACTCTTCTCTGAAAAACCTAACTGAATCTGCAAAATAATTATATATACTAATATCATCAAGGGTTAGTAGATGAGAAAGAACAAAATCTTTTATTTCTTTTTCAGATGTGTGATCTACTAAATTACTTTCTCTTTTAACAAACACATAGTTCTTACTTCCCTCTGGACAAAATTTAAAAAAACCTTTATCTTCTAAAAACCTTTTAAATTCTATGTGAACAATCTTAACAACTCCCTTGTCACTTTTAGTCCAAAATATATATTTGCTATTTTCATCTTCAACTTTATGTATTACGGCATTAACTACATCGCCACCAACTGCCGTATCTTCAAATTGCTGACGAATCTCCTTTTTTGGTACTCCTCTTCTAAGTTGTTGTTTTATCTTACTTATTGCTACGTCATCCTCGTAATACTTAGTTCCAAAGTTTTGTCTGTTGGAGTACGCTGAGTCTATTGTTCTTTTAATTTCTTTTTGATTAAAATCTTTACTTGCATACTGATTAAGAATGTAACCAGCTAAGGATGGCTGAACTCCATAATCATTAAAAGCCATTGCTAGTATGTAAACATTTTGGTTTCGTTGTCCTTCAGACATTGGGTATTTTTTTGTCCACCATTTAACTAGTATCTCAACTATTTTGTTTTCGTCTGTGATAGGTATTGTTGGTGAATCTGATGAGGTAAACTCTTTATACTCAATTTCAGCAACCTCATCCCATACAGATGAGTTTTTATTTAAAAATAGTAATGGATCATAAGACTCATAACAAACCCTACTTACATTCTTGCAAGTTTTGTCAAAGTATTTTGACTCATAATATTTTTCTAGTGCTATAAAATAATTTATATGGTTTTCTACATCTTGAGGTATCTTAACTATAACTTTCAATCCATTACCACTTGGTGAAACAAAAACAGAATAAGTATATTTATCTTTTGTTAGTTTTTGCTTTTCAGATATCATAGTTTTTTGTTTCTCATATCCATCAAAATCTAGACATATAAAACCACTATGCTCATTTAGTGAAGAGTCTTTTCTGTTGGTAAATTTTCCTGAAAAACATATTGCTGGTAATTTTTTCTTTAGTTCGTTTCGATGGCTCTTGTCTTTTTCTTTTCGAATGTTTTTAACTAAGTCTTTAGACTTCCCATTCTTTATTCTATCAAGTATTTTGTCTATGTTAACATAGAATGGAGTGTCTGTTTCCTTAATGTTTCTAAATATTGTGATGTTCTGTGTCATTTCTGTGTCAATTTTATGTCGTTTTTTTTTCTGTAACTATCTGGTTATTAGTTTAGTGTTATTTTGTGACAATTTTTTACTATCGTATAGGGAATAAAAAAAATAAATATATAAAAAGTATATAAATATATAGAGATTGTTTTTTTGTCATATTCGTCACACACAAGAGGTAAAAAAAGGGAGATATAAATCTCCCTATTTATTTATAATTATAGTTTTAGAATGGCACTTCACCATCATCTTCTCCTACGACCTCTGGCTCATTTACCTCTATGTTAGATGGATCAGCTTTAGACACCTTCCATGCTTGTAGGCTCGTGTAATACTTTCCGTTATACTCGTTGCAGTTTACATTAAACTCAACCTTAACTACATCTCCAACGTTGTTATACTGATTAAACTGTTGTACCTTTTCATCTTTAAACAACTCAAAGCAAAATAGGTTGTTGTATGTTTCTCCATTGTCGATTAAAAATAGTTGCTTAGTCCAGGCATTTCCTGACTTTGATGTTCCACTCTGTGGTGGTAATACTTTGGTAATTTTACCGATTACTGATAATTCCATTTACTGATTAATTTTAATGTTACGTTCCAAATGTTTTAATGTTTCTTCGATAAGTTGATTCTTATCACTCCTGGTCTTACATACTTTTGGAACTTGTAAGTACATAATGTTAGAAGATTTTTTTAGTTTTTTAAATAAGTTCCACATGACGATAATATTGATTTACATCATCCGTAGCATCTTCTCCAAAAAATTTATTGTATACCTCGATTGCCTTTTGAACCTTTACTGCACCCTTCTCAATAAAGTCTGCCGTTGTTTCAAAGACTCCTAGCTGACCATTAGTCTTATCTATTACGAGAAATTTTAGAGGCTTACCAAACAATGTATGGTATACGTATGCTTGACTATCGTAGTTGTATTTTGATGCACTATAAATGAATTTATTTATATCACTTGTAGTTTTTATATCAATCAAACAGTCATTTGCACAAACTATATCTGCCTTACCTTTCCACATTACTCCTCCTATCTCTCCAATTGCTGGCACTTCAAACTGATTACCATCAGCATATATCATATCGTAAAAGTCTAAGTTGGATGTCATAACCTTTGCAAGTTCTGTGATGTCATCATATTCTTTTTGTAGCAAAAGGAATGGCTCTTCAGACTCGGCTAATATTTCCTTGTACTTCTTTGTGTTTCTGCTTGACACATCTACTGCGTTCCAATCTTTAACTTTTTCTGGCTCTAAAATCAAGTGGTGAAACAATCTTCCTTTCGCAAAATTTATGTTGTCATCTTTCTGTACCCCAAATTCTTTTGGGTTTGAAAGTAATGCTCCAATATCACTATTGGAGAGATAGTTCTTACCTATCCCTCCGTAATATTCCTTGTCGTCTTTAAGTTGTTTGATTATTTTGTCTGACATGGCTTATAAGGATTTAGCAATTTCTTTCTTAACCTTTGCAGTCATACTATATTTGGTAAGTAAGTTTTCACCAATCTTCTTCAGACCTAACTCTTTGTTTGCTACCACATACTTCAACACCTTCTCCCAATTATCATCACCGATATCTAGATTAATTATGGTAGTCTTTTTAGGCTCTGCTTTTTTAGGTGCAGTTTTTTTAGGCTCTGCCTTTTTTGGAGTAGCCAACTTCTCAGCTACACTCTTGTCATCTTGTGGTAGGTCTTCACCTGCATAGATATAATGACCTAATCCAAACATAGCTAAGTTCTTCACAAGACACCTCATAATAGTCTTGTTGATGTCAAACATACTAGCACCTTGTACAGACTTCTTTCCATACCTTGTAGTGTATTCATATGCCTCCAACTTCATAGCCTTGTTTGCTCCATCCATAACTGGCAACCACATCTCTAATGTTTCACCCTTAATGGTGACTTCTGTGCTACACATATAACCCATATTAGGATCAAATACAAATGGCATATTAGTAGCCTCGTCTTTCACTACCTTGTACGTTGCACTAGGGTAGTTCTTCTTTACCTCTGCCCATGCCCATGCCCAAGAGAGATAAGTTAATCCATTTTTCTGCTCGACCTTGTCATTGACATTTATAGCCGACAGAGTTTCAAAAACTGATTTTTCTGTTTTGCTCATAATTTAATTTAATTTAACTTGATTTTTACTTTATTAAAATTGCGTAGGATTTGTTCCCTACTAGCTTTTAGTTTTCTAATTGTCTTTATACTATCATTATTCACTAAAGCATTCTGTATTCTAGTTTCTAATCGTGAAAGCTTTGTACGACAATTAGACAAATATAAGACATATATTGCTCTTTTCCAACCTAAAGTTTTGAAATATTTATATTCATCGCAATTTATTTCCTGGTAATAGTCCCCACCCTTTGTCATGTCTATTATAGACACCTTGTCTGAATATAATTCTTTGATTATTTTAAATCCATGACACATATAGGACTTGACTTCCTTGTCATGCAAAGGTTTTGAATGATAGTCATCTTCTGCTTGGTAAAATAACTCACCTAAATTGTACATAAACCATTAATTCTATCTATAACAATTTGATAATCTTTATCTTCAGAAACCTTTTCGTTAACCCTCTTTATTCCATAGTGTATGGTGGAGTGAGGTATTTGGTATCCTCTGTTCTCCATATACTTTTGTATGTTTGTGAGTTGTATTTTGTTTTCTAAACATAGGTAATATAATAAGTATCTTGCGTCTACTATAGATGCTTTTTTATTTTTTTGGAATAAATATTTTTCTTCCATCCCAAATGCCACCGACACTTCTGTGGCTAACTTGTTAAATAGTGTATACTTCATTCTACTGATATGTTTTGAGAGTTAATAATCTCGCCATGCTCTGCATCAGCTACCCATCTCCTAGCTTGATCTATATCGTCAGTGTATTTAGTTTCGGATGGTTGTGACCCACCATAATAAAGGTGGATAGTAAGTTTCATTTTCTTCATAATTTGATTTAATTTAGACAAATATAAGAAACTTATTGCACAAAAACTAGAAACCTTGCACTTAAATGAAACCTTGCATTATCATACGTTAGGGATTTTTTAGGGACTCCCTAAATCGGCATTTTTAGATTATAATCGGCAATAAAAAAAGCCTATGCAAGTTATCGCATAGGCTTAATTGATAAGTGGTTTCTTTGATTAAAATGGTAGGTTAATATTTATTTTTCTATACTCTTCGCCATCATTAAATTCCTTGATGGTTTTGTAGTTCGTGTCAAAATCTTCATTGTGTGCCTCAATAACTTGCTTTACCTCTTCGTAGTTAAATTCGTATGTCGCTGATGCGTCATCCGTTTCCGAGTAAACAAACACTATTGGCTCATTTAATAATTTTTCGATTGTCATAATTCTAATTGTTTTTGGTTAATAATTGTAAATTGGGTAGCCATAGCTTTGGCTATTCCCTTGAATGTTTTACTTCGTAGCTTTGATCTCTCCGATGCATTTTTTGAATTTTTTAGTGCATCAAAGTACCACTTCGGTTGCCTTTTCTTGACTCCCTTTTTACTGATGAATTCTATAAACTCGCCTTTTTCTACAATATTCGTTGGAACAAGTAGAGGTAGGTTTTTAAGCCATAGGCACGTACTCTTTTGAGCCTTATCTCCAAACATCCAAGGTTGTATTATTTGGCTAGGCTTTCGGTACTTTGTACTCATAATTCCAATAGGGTTTTCTACGCATATCTTGTCTATGGGTGCGTTAATCATCTCCATAAAAAAGTCTATACCTTGTTGTTGCCTACCATCCTTAATCTTCTGCTTAAAATGTCTAGCACCACTAACGGCTAAATGAGTGCAAGGTGGGAATGCGATAAGCATATCCCAACCCTTGTGCAACTCCTTTAATAAATCGCCTTGTATGTGCCATTGTGGATATCCTCCACTACTCTCCATCACATCGCAACTGAATGCCTCGTGACCTAACTTACGTAACTCTATGGTTACGGCTTGTGATTCCTCACATCCTACTAATATTCTCATAGTTTACATTTTAGCATTACTTCCTTGCATAGTTCTGATGGTATCTTCGACCTCTCGTAGTTACCCTTCCGACCTTGAGTTCCACTTTGACTTCCTCTCGGTGCAGACTCGTGGTGGCAATTCTTGTTGCCATTGTGACATTCTGCTCTTGGCATCCATCCGTTTGGGTTATCCAATCCGTAGATAAAATTACTCCAAATGTCTGTGGGTTTTGCCCTAGAATCTCCATAGGTGCAGTACCATATCGTTGTTCTTGGTAACTCCTGGACCACACTTAATTTACGTAACTTTCCTCTAGGATTCTCTATGAAAAACTTTAGGCTTGGATTTAGCTTTCTAAAGTGTTCAATTATATTCAAGGTAGACTGAACATACTCCACACCTTTAAGTGCGTTCTCCGACTTCGGTGTGTGGTCTTTATTCCAATGTTTGCCAATACTAGCAACAGAGAAATATGTGCATGGTGGAGATGCCCATATGACTGATGGAATGAATGGCACTTTTGATACATCAAAATTGTTGATGTCAACTGCGTAATCAATCCCATCGAACTCATTGATGTCAGACGAAAATACTTCGTATCCTAACTTCTCTGCCTCCTTGCCAACACTCCTAGAGCCTCCGAATAATTCTAATAATTTATCGCTTTTCATAGTTCTCTCTGTTTATTCCACACATTTAATGTGTTGTTGATTAATGTTTCATACTCATCAAATTTGTCATTATAAAAGTCTTGTGCTTCTTCTGTAAACATAATTACTCTGTGTCCATCTTCCTCTTTCCAAGTATCTTCTCCGAAATTCATCTCTGTAATTTGTGTAGCAATTTCATCTACACACTCTAAAAATTTACTATCACTTACTAATATTTTATTACTCATAATTCTAATTGTTTTTTGGTTTAAACTCTCCTTGTTCTGTATTGCACTCAATATACATATCTATGGCATCAAACGTCTGACTTACTATGTATTCGTTTGCACAAACTATTTCTAGCACGTTCATTGCCTCATCATCTTCACAATGATAATTTTGTTGTATATCGTCTATGTGCCAAAGGTTGTCCACACAGAATCCTTCTCTCTTTAGAAGGTCTTTAGCCTCTTGGATGTCCAATGCTCTACGAATAGATTTGTCTGCATTGAGGCTTACGATTTTTTCTTGTTCCATTTCACTCATAATTTCTAATTGTTTAATTGATTAATAAATTCTAATACTGCCCAATACACCTCACCAAAGTTACTATAAAGACTCAAGTCAATTAGTTCTTGTGGTACTCCTTCGCACTCAGCCTCAATTGTCTGTACAACTGGCATCAGCCAATCCCAAGACTTATGGAACTGCATTGGTGAAATAGTACCATCATTATACTTTGGTGAATAGCATTTATTATGCTTTACATCATAACCCATAAATTCTGCTATTAACTTATTATTTTCCATTTCACTCATAATTTAAATCGCCCATTTTAGTCGGAAGGGACTTTATCCTAGTTAGATGTGGGATATGGTTTTGCTCCATACAAGTGCGTCTACGCATCCCACTTTTTTTAGTCTAGAAATACCTCATCTAGAGAGTATCCAAACTTTGTCCTACATATGTAGTTAATGAAATTATCCATATGTTTCTCGTCAGCAAACTCTTTGGTAACGTACCAATCTTTTGCTCTGTCTGTTCTAAATTTTAAGGTCGCTTTCATAGGCTTGAAAAGTTTAATATACTCGACTTTGCTTTATAAAATATCCATATGATTTTGTCGATGTATTCCACATCTCCATCTTCTTGGAGTTGAAGATCAAAAGGTAGTTCGTCATTTTTCATCTCATCAAAGAACGTACTCAATGCCCTATCTTCAACGCAATATTCATCCTTGAATAGTTCGTACTCATCGCCTTGCATAAAGTTTAAGCCAATCCAATTATCTTCGTGTTTCTCGATGTATATCCATCGGTCTGATGGCTGATGCCATATGTGGTTTACTTCTACTATCGTACATTCTCTTAATTCCAACGTTGGTTGGAGGTTACTTTTTCTAATAATCTGTTTCATCTTTCTAATTGTTTTAATGGTTATAAACTTCTTGCTTTTTCTATTACGGCAGTTCCACTATTAATGGTCTTTAGGATGCCATCCCAATCGCCTTCTAGAGCCATCCAACAAAGGTCTTCAGCCGTAGCCTTGAAGCCTCCTCCAGTTGCACCACAACCGAACTGATAGTTGCTCATTGCGTAACCCATTCCACTAGGCATTACTGACCATACTCTCCAAAAATCTTCTGTCTTTATAAACTTGATTTCTGAACGATTGTCGCACATACACGATACCATTTTTAAGGTAACTCTCTTTGGATTTTTTACCACCTCTAGTGTTGGTGGATTGTGTCTTAATTCTCGATAATAATTCTTCATAATTCTAATTGTTTAAGGTTAATAAATGTTTGTTAAATAGTTCATTGTTCTGTTCGCTGATATGCATCTGAGCCTCAAAAAAGGTGTCTACATTATACATAACATTGTGTACTTCTTTACCGACAAATGTTGTCAGCGTTCCATCACCATCTAAGGTGTAATCTGTGATTGCTTTTGCCATCTTTCTAATTGTTTTAAATGCAAGGCAATATCGCCTTGTACCACCAAAACCTCGCACATTTCTGTGCAAGGCATTTGATGAGGTTGAGGTTGTTTTTACAACTCTATCTCGTTATTGGTTAGTCCCTCGATTAGTGCCTTGCGATTAGAGTGGTCTGCTCTTTTCCAAGCCTCTGTAAACGTGCCTCTGCAAATTGCAGTCATAAAGCCTCCTAATCCATCTACAAGTTGATTCTTGCGTTCTATGGATGCAACCTCCTCGATAAGAGTGTGAGCCGTTCCACAACAAGAGCCGTTGTCAGAATAGTTAGCGATTGCTACAAGCATTGTGTAGTTCTTGTAGGTGATTCCTTGTGGTAGATATCCCTTTGGAAATCCACTTCTTAATTTGATTTTTGTAGTCATAATTTCTATTGGTTTAATTTATTATATTCTTCTTCAGTTATTACGGCAAAGTCGTTCATCCCTTGAGCCTCATATAAGAGGTCTGTGGGAGTGTCTTTGCTTTGGTCATAGCAGTAAGTAAGGTATCCGACTTCGTTGTTCTCGTATTCCTCAATTAAGGCATCTAATCCTTCATCTTCAAGTATCCGAACTGCACCATCTCCAAAGAGATAGTAAGCCTTTTGATAGTGAGTCTTGTTGAAGAACTTTTTTAGTAGCATATTCATGAACTCGTAGTCGGTTTCGTTTAATGCCTTGTCATTATTTGCAAGGTCATTGGCTTGAAGAATCTCAAGCAGTTCGACTTGGATTGCGTCAATCGTGTTGTCGTGTAGTTGTTCTAAAATTTGTTCTGTAGTCATAATTTCTAATTGTTAATTGGGTTAATAAATGTTTCTAATACTTGCACTACGGCTTGGTTTGATACGAATGGATTTACTCTTGCTCCACTCGTGATTTTTTGCACCTCCTTTACCCTCTGCTCGATGAGTTGTTGCAACTCAATTACTAGGATAGTTGATGCTAATGTTCCAAGTCCTTTTACGTCTTTGTGACCTCGTTTGATCCTTTGGTCGTTGTTTAAATTTTTACTCATTTTTCTAATTGTTTTAAAGTGAAAACGTCATTGCTTTCACCACCAAAACCCCACTATTTTCATAGTGAGGCGAATACTGGAAATTGGTGTTTTGGAGGACTAAATCGTGTAGATTGTATCCATCCCTTTTTCAGTAATATGTGCCATTGCTCCACCATCATTTCCTTCGTCATCCATCTGTGGAAACAATAAACTTCCATCACTCATCTCAAAGACAATGGAACTCCTACCCCAAGCTAAGTATTGCATCTCATTAGGTGTCATATAACGAACTCTAGTGATGGTAAGTCCACTCAAGTGTTGGAACTTGTCTGCGTGAAGGATATGAGGTGGTAGAGCCTTTCTATTAGCCTCTCTTTTAGCCTTGCGTCTGTCAAGCACGTTCTTGTTGTTCTCACGTATCAAGGCAACTCCTTCTTCGTAACTGCAAGTAGCGAACTCATTGCCGACTTTGGTTAGCTTGTAGTGACCTCTTGACTGCCTCTCGATTAGACGTTCATAGTCATTCCAATTCTTGATGTTGATGCCGTAATAACCTTGTCTGTAGGTGAACTCATCTGCCTTAAATCCTTGAGCATTCCATACGGCTTTTTGGATGTCTTTTCTAGTGAACTCATTGTCACCAAATCTGTTCGATAATTCTCTAAATACTGATTGCTTAATTGTCTTCATAATTCTAATTGTTTTAATGGTTAAACGTATTTTAATACTTGTGTGTAAATTGGTTTCTTTGTGATGGTAAGTCTTATTCTCTCACCAATCTCCACCACAAATTGTTCGTCATCTGTAGTTCCAATGTTCAGCACATCTGCTGAAGATAAGTCTAGATTTTTCATCCAATATTCTCGGAGATATGCAAGTGAATCTAGTGCAGTTTTCTTGCTTGAAAAGTCAATGTTCTCAAAGCAAAATCCGTTCTTTAGGTCAAAGCCGTAAATGTTATAAATGTTTCTCATAATTCTAGTTGTTTAAGGTTAAAAGGTTAAGTTTAAATTTAGTTCTGTTCCACCACGTAAAGTGTTGGTATTCTTCTTCAGTGAAGATTTCTGTTCTGATGATATCACTACCATCTTGCCTTGTCTGTAATGCGTGTAATCCACTCGGCAATACAATGTGTTTGAGTATTCTGTTCATAGTTCTAATTGGTTTTATTGGTTATTAATTATTTCCTCAATTGAGTCGTTGGTGTAGCAAAGAACTTTGTTACAATAGAAAGATTCTATCTGTTCTTGACTAGGATTGGTCGACATAAAGTCGATAACTGCTCTGCGTAAGTTGTTGTAATTCTTCATAATTCTGTGATTTTCAAGTATTTATGTTTTTACTTGTGTTATAGGACTATTCCCACGACAATATAGTGAATTTTCGTCTAATATCCGTCTAATATCTGTGTTATTTTCATAGGAGTAATTGTCTTTTGTTTTTGACTTGTCTGAACATAGACTAACAAAGGGATTGCGAGATGCTACCTACATCGAAATGTTTACGCAAAATTTAGATAGGGGAGAGGTTATGAGATGCCTCTAAGCATCTTAATACTTTAAGAGTTTAAAGTTCTTTAGTTCTCTTTTGTATCTGTTCCTATGGATGTGAAGGTAGTTCCCCTTCATTATATTGGGAGTTCCACGTAGATTGATGCAAGGGTAAAACCTACGACAATCGTAGTGGTGGTAAGGGATTGATCCACCTCAACTAAAAGCTAAAAAAATCAGAAACAACGAAACAAAAACGTGAAATGTCGAGCAAAAAAAATCGGTTTTCTCTGGGGGGGTGCGTCTTCATCATATCATATAACCCAAACACTGCACCTATCTAATAAAATTTTGTACCTTTGGGATATACGTATAATTTAAAATTAAGAACCATGGATGGATTAACAATGAAAGATGGGAGATTAATTAATGATCGCCCTGTAGGTATTTCTGGTATATCACAAGCTGCTATGTTAAGAAAGGCTAATAAGCAAAGAAGCATAACTCAAGATATTGCATTGGGTATTGAACTTGCTGATGACAGAAAAGAAATGAAACAAGCAATTACAAAATTTTTAAAGTAAAATTTACTGTTTGATTTTGAGGGGTGACTTTATAGTTGCCTCTTTTTTTGTTTTATTGTGACAGACTAGTATAGTTTATTATAATATTGTGACAAATAAATGACAGTTTTGTGACGAATTTAAATACTTAACTATTTGATAATTAGTATTGTGACAGTTTGTGACAATTTAAAAGGGTCGTATAGGGAGTAGTATTTATAAAAGGAGGAAAAAATATATATATATATAGGGAAAAAAGTTTGTCACCTTGTCACAGGTTTTGAAATGGAATAATTATTGTATCTTTGTATGTATAACATTTAAATCAAATCAAATGAATAATCCAATGGGAGGGTATTCACCTAAAGAACTTACGATAGGTGTAGACTCACAAAAGAAACTTCTTCAAGGTATCTCTATGATATCAAGTGCAGTTAAGAGCACACTAGGACCTATGGGTCAAACAGTAATAATTGAATCACCTCATCACACTCATGGAATGACAGTCACCAAGGATGGTGTAACTGTTGCTAAGAGTTATGACATGGCAGACCCTGTAGGTAATCTTGCCGTAAAGATGATGAAAGAAGCATCAGCTAGAACTGCTACCTCAGCAGGTGATGGGACTACTACTGCTATAGTGTTGACAGAGGCGTTAGTCAAACAGGGATTGCAAAAGATTACTGGTGATGTAAACAAGACAGAAGTTCTAAGACATCTAGCAAGTGAGACCGAAGGGTTGGTTAAGTCTTTAAAGAAAGAAAGTAAGAAGGTAACAAAGAAGAGGTTAGTTGATGTAGCAACTATATCAGCCAATAACGACAAGGTTATAGGGAAGATAATCTCTGACTGCTACAACGATGTTGGCAAGAACGGCATAGTCACTGTTGAGAACTCACCGACACCAGAGACTTTTTATGAAACCACGAAAGGTATTAAGATAGATAAGGGATATTCGTCACCGATGTTTATCAACCACCAAAAGAAAGACGAGTGTATATTGGAAGATGTGCATATACTAGTATGTGATGCAGAGATCAGTAACATACTTCAGATAGAGAATGTGTTGAAACCAATCATACAAGATAAGAAAAAATTATTAATTATATCGCCATGTACTACCAATGTGATAGCCACCTTAGCTGCCAATGTTCAGAAAAGGGGTTTACACTTATGTACAGTTCCACCACCAAACTTTGGATATCGTCAGCATGAGCTGATGCAGGACATTGCGTTGTCGGTAGGAGCTACATATTTTTCGGAGAAGACAGGTGACGATTTAAGCCTCATTGAATTTACAGACTTAGGGTTTGCTTCCAGGGTGATAGTTGGGAGAGACTCTTCTGTAATTTTAAGTGAGGCTGAGGAAAACAAGGATGTGGACCAAAGGGTAGCTGAGTTGTGGGATGCACACAAGGTAACTAAGGCAAAGCACGACAAGGATTTTATTCTTCAGCGAATCGCCTCCTTGACAGGAGGGATAGGGGTTATCCATGTAGGAGGTAACACAGACCTTGAGCAGAAAGAGTTGTATGACAGGGTAGACGATGCAGTGTGTGCAGTACGTTCAGCTTTAGAGGAGGGAATACTTCCAGGAGCAGGAATGGCACTAGCAAAAATATGTGCACCCTTTCACTTCAAGAGAAATGAAAAAAAGGAAACCAAGGAGCTTATGGTAGCGAGAGATATTATGTACAATGCCCTGCAAGCTCCATGGAGACAGATACTTATAAACGCAGGTCTAGAACCTGATGATATTCTCAAAGACCACTACCTTAGTGGATTTGATTATGGGTATGATTTAAAGACTAAGGAATATGGTGACCTAATAGAGATGGGTGTCATTGACCCTACCAAGGTGACTAGGTCGGCTCTTCAAAATGCAGTGTCTGTTGCAGTAACTATTTTATCAACCAATGCCATTATTACAATGGCTAGAACATACGAAAGCGAATGAAGCCAATAGGAAAATATATTGTGATTGATGAAATCAAAGAAGAGATCAGTACAGAGTCAGGAATACTTTTAACTAGCGAAGACACCAAGGACTTGAGATACAAGAAGGGTGTGGTTGTCATGCCTGGTACAGATGTGGGTGTGGTAAACACTGCTGATGAGATATACTACGACTCAAGGGCAGGCTACAAGATGGTAATCAACGGAACGCAGCACACAGTTATTTCTGAATCTGATGTCGTTGTTGTCTTGTAAAAGCGTTCATTTCTGTTATAAAATTTCGATACACCTTATCGGTGTATGATACGTTTCTAAGAAACATAGGGTTGCCATCATTACTTGTAGGAATTTCCTTCCCATTGAGGTATTTGTATATTGATGTGGTGACCCTTTTTCCTTTTGTAGAAAGTTGATAAAGAGCTTTTCTTTTACCCATTCTTTTTCTAAACACCTCAATCCAACCTGCCTGTCTTAGATTTTCAAATCTGTTTTTATTCCAACTTATTAATTCATCGAACTCTTTAAATTTATCTTTTGAAAAGTATTGTTCTGATTTTAAAAATAGTAAGATGTCAAGGTCTGCTTGTGTTAGCTTATGTTTTGCTTTTATAAACTGACGCACTACCCTCCAATATTTTAAGTAGTCTGATTGCATAAAATTTAATTTAGTAACTTTGTTGTAAAGATACTAATTATGACTGACGAAGAAAAAACATCTAACTTTAGGCAAAGCACTGCTAATGCAATTGCTGATTTGAGATCACAAAACAAAAAGCTTACCTCTGAGGCAATCGCAAACAGAAAGGAAAAAAGAGCAGCAGCTAAAAAGAAAAGAAAAGATGCTAAGAGAAGAAGAGTGTCAGGGAAGTATACTAAAATAGCAGGTCTTCAAGGTCTTCAAGGTCTTCAAGGATTAACAACAACAAAAACAAAAACGACATGAGTAAATGTAAAGGAAAAACAGGAGCTACTTTAAAAGCTTGCAAGGAGCAAGAAAAGTTTATGAAACAATTAAATAAAAAAGATAGTATTTTTAATACTAAAAATAAAGCTGCTATGAAGACAAAAAATAAGTATTTAAAAAAATATTCTACGAATAATAAAAATACAGTACGAACTTCTCAGCCATTAGCTCCAACACAATTTTAAATTTTGCCAAAGAAAGGTAGAACAAAAGGAAATAAAATATGTCCTGCAGGTATTGCATGGGCAAAGAGAACCTTTGATAAGTATCCATCTGCGTATGCAAATATGGCTGCAAGTAAATATTGTAAAGACCCTAATTACGCTAAAGGTAAAAAGAAATAAGTTTGAATAAAAATCATTACCATATTGTTTTGATGATATTAAGTGTTATAGGTTTTATATTAATATTTTCATTAGTTGCATCTGTAATAGTAGATAGAGAATTAGATGAAGATGGTAAAGAAATTATAAGACAAATAACAACAAGTTTAATTGCTATTGTAGCAATGATAATAGGAGGTAATCACATAAAAGAATAATTATGCCAACAAACAACAGGATTCTTTTATAAAAAATGCATAATGGGTGAGCTTAAAAAATGGAGAGATCAGAAATGGGTTAGGATTGGTACGGATGGGTCAATCAAAGGAGCTTGTGGTACTAGCAAGAATAAAAAAAATCCTGACAGGTGTCTTCCATTAGCTAAAGCTAAATCATTAACTAAAAGACAACGAGCTAAAACGGCTAGAAAAAAGAAAGCATCAGGTGGAAGGAAACAGTTTGTTTCAAACACCAATGCAGCAAGAGTAACTAAAAAATATACTAAGTAATGGCAATACCAGCAGGAACAAAATTTCATGGAGTAGCAGCCTTTGTAGAAACAGAAAATAAAGGCTCTGCTAAAGCTAATGCACTAAGAGATGTATATACTATTGAAGAAATAGCAGGTGCAGGAACATCAGATACATATAGCTTAAACTCTACTACAGATGGAGATAATGTTGATTTAAACCTAGACGCATTTAGCGGAGCATCTTCAAATGTTCAGCTAACAGCAGGAACAGGTGTATCAATAACTCAGTCAGGTGGTAATGATGTTACAATCACAAATACATTAAATAACGTAGGTGGAATAGCTACGCTAGAACCTGAGTTTATGACGGTAGGAGCGGGTACGTCTTCAACCATAACAACAAATAAAAATATTGTTGATTTAAATTGGGTTGGAGGTTCAGGTACACATAACTTGACATTGCCATCAGCAGCAGCGATACCGTATAGGTTTCTTAGAATCGTAAATAACGGAACTGTTACTGCTCAAGATAAGGTAGATATATATGCACCTGGAACTGAGACTATAGATGGTAACCCTTTTTATAGAATAAATAAAGTATATAATGGAATAGCAGTTTGGTCTGACGGGAGTAAATGGTTTGTAATACAAGCTAAATCAACATAATGGCAGATAAAAGTAAAATGGCTTGTAACAAGCCAAGACGTTCAGATAGAGCAGGAAAAAAGAAAATGGTTAAAGCCTGTGCAGGTGGGAAAGAAAAACTAATTCATTTTGGAGCTAAAGGTTATGGGCATAACTATAGTGCAGCAGCTCGAAAAAGTTTTAAAGCTAGACACAAGTGTGGTACGGCAAAAAGTAAATTAACTGCAAGATATTGGGCATGTAAAAACTTATGGTCAGGTAAAGGTGGAAGCACAAAATCTAGTCCAAAAAATAGACAAGGAAAATATTAGTATATTTGTATCATGGGAAAATTTAAACAACTAGTTAAGAAGCTAATGTCGGAAGGTAAATCTGAAACGGCTGCGAAAAAAATAGCCTATACTGCTGGTGTAAACAAATACGGCAAAAAAGGAATGGTTCGAAAAGCAGCAGCAGGTATGAAGAGAGCTAGAAGAAATAAGTAATTAATTAAATAAATATATCATGAAACAAGGTTACAACGCTAGACTAGATGAGTCTCTAGGAGCAAAAAACGGAAAGAAGTCTCAATCATTAAAGGACCGTAGAGACGAAAGTAAAGCAATGTCTAAAAAAGATTATGGTCATGCATACGGAGGAGATCACTCAATGAAGTATGAAAAACATTACCCAAAAAGTGTAAAAGGACATTTAAGTAAATTAATAAGAAAATAATTATGTTGAACGAAAAATCTAAAGGATTAGGAGATACCATTGAAAAAATTACCACTGCTACTGGTATTAAAAAAGTAGTAGACAAAGTTGCTAAAGCAACAGGTAAACCATGTGGATGTTCTGAAAGAAGAGATTCGTTAAACAGAAAGTTTCCTTACAGTAAATAGTTAAACTTTAAAAATAAAAATAAAAATGATACCAAACGGAACAAAATTTCATGGAGTAGCTCCATCAGTCCCAACAGAAAACTTAGGTTCAGCTTCTGTAAATGCAAAAAGAGATGTGTATACTTTTCCTGACGACTTCCAACTTCCATCAGTAGTTATGGCAAATGGTACATTTGTAAACTTCGGTGCTTTTGGTGGAGGTGCAGATATTTTAGGAGGAAGTAGTATAGATTGGGGTGTAGAACAAACTACAGCTAGTGACCACTTCCCTTTTTTAATCGTACCTTTCGAAGCAAAAATTAAAGGGTTCGGAGCTCAATGGGGTTCTAATACACCTTACTCAACAGCGAGTGGAAGTTCAACAGTAACATTCAATGTGTTTAAAGCTGAGTTAGGAAATCTAATGACTGACGCTGCTAGTTGGACTCAAGTAGGTTCATTCGTAACAGAATGGGATCAATCTTCTGATTCACCTGGATTCTTTGAAGATGCAACTACATTAAACTTGGACATTCCTGTAGGAAGTGTAATTCAAGTTACAGCAATTGCGAGTTCAGGATTCGGAAACACAGGAGAAGAAGTTGAAGCATCAATCATTTTACAAGAAATAGTATAATATGGCATATCAAAAATTACAAGCGAGTAGAGCTTCATTAGTTACACCAAGTGATACAGTAGACATTCCTAATGTTTCTAACGCTAATGGAAGAGGTAACAATGGATGTGTGTTGTATGTAGGCACAGGAGGTGACCTACGAGTATTAACCGCAGGAGGTGATGATGTTGTGTTTACAGGCTTCCCAGATGGAGGATTTTTGCCAGTAAATGTGGTAAGAGTTTTTGCAACCAACACAACTGCAAATAATATTTTAGCACTTTGGTAATATGTATATATCCATTGCAGTAGGTATAGGATCTTCAACATCCTCAGCAATTGGTGCAGGGGGTGGTGGTTCTCTGCCTCTAACTGACGCTACATTTAATCAAGCGATTACAGATATATTAGCACAAGACCCCAATGGGGATTACGACCTAGCACCCTATGGTAAAATTCAAAATTGGAACGTTAGTCAAGTTACTGATATGGCAGGTGCTTTTATATCTAAGTCTACTTTTAATGGAGATATCTCTGCATGGGATACAAGCAGTGTTACTGATATGAATCAAATGTTTTCCAATACTATTTTCAATCAAGATATTGGTTCTTGGGATGTGAGTAATGTAGATAATATGAATAATATGTTTGCTTATTCAGCTTTCAACCAAGACATAAGTGGATGGGATGTGAGTAATGTAGATAATATGGTAGAGATGTTTGCTCTTTCTGATTTCAACCAAAATATAAATAGTTGGGATGTGAGTAAAGTAGAGAATATGGCTAGTATGTTTAACAATGCTCTTTTATTTAATCAGCCTTTGAATTCTTGGGATGTGAGTAATGTGACTAATATGACTACGATGTTTACTTGTAATTTTGGTAGCACTAGTGCTTTTAATCAAGATATTGGTTCTTGGGATGTGAGTAGTGTTACTCAAATGGGTGGAATGTTTAGTGGTTCTCCTTTTGACAAAGATATCAGTTCTTGGGATGTGAGCAGTGTTACTGATATGAATAATATGTTTGTCCGTACTCCTTTTGACCAAGATATCAGTTCTTGGGATACGAGTAGTGTAACCAATATGTTAGCTATGTTTGAATCTGCCACTGTAATGAATCAAGATTTAAGTGGTTGGGATGTTATCTTGGTAACTAATTACACTGATTTTGCTTTAGGTGCTACAAGTTGGACACTACCTAAACCACCTTTTGTAAATCCTAGTCAATTAACTGATGCAACATTTCAAACTGCAATTAATGATATACTAGCTCAAGACCCTAATGGGGATTATGACCTTGTTCCTTATGGAAAGATACAAGATTGGGATGTGAGCCTAGTTACTGATATGGAAAGTGCTTTTCAAAGTAAGAGTAGTTTTAATGGAGATATCTCTGCATGGGATACAGGTAATGTGACTACTATGAAAAATATGTTTAGATCTAGTGGTTTCAATCAAAACATTAATAGTTGGGATACGAGTAGTGTAGAGAGTACGTTATTAATGTTTTCTTTTAGTTCTTATAATCAAGACATAAGTGGATGGGATATGAGTAGTGTTACTGATATGGGTTATATGTTTTACAGTAATAGCTCATTTAACCAACCTATAGGTAATTGGGATGTGAGTAGTGTGACTAGTTTTGATCAGATGCTTGTAAATGCATCATCTTTTAATCAGCCTTTGAATTCTTGGGATGTGAGTAATGTGATTAATATGAGTAGTATGTTTCAAAATTGCACTTCACAAAACCAACCTATAGGTAATTGGGATGTGAGTAGTGTTACTAATATGAGTGGGATGTTTCGTGGTTCAGCTTTCAATCAAGACATAAGTGGATGGGATGTGAGTAGTGTTACTTCTATGAATGCTATGTTTTATAATGCTACTTCTTTCAACCAACCTATTGGTAGTTGGGATGTGAGTAGTGTGACTAATATGGGAACTATTTTTAGAGGTGCAACATCTTTCAATCAAGACATAAGTTCTTGGGATGTGAGTAGTGTTACTAATATGAGTGAAATGTTTTATGTAGCTACACAATTCAATCAAGACATAAGTGGATGGGATGTGAGTAATGTGATTAATATGAGTAGTATGTTTAGAGATGCAGATTCATTTAATCAAAATATCGGTTCTTGGGATGTTAGTAGTGTAACTACTATGGATTGGATGTTTTATGGTAATAATGCTTTTGACCAACCATTAAACAATTGGGATACAAGTAGTGTGACTACTACGTATAATATGTTTGGTTTTGCTACTGTTTTTAATCAACCGATTGGTAATTGGGATACAAGCAGTGTTACTGATATGAATCAAATGTTTTCCAATACTATTTTCAATCAAGATATAAGTTCTTGGGATGTAAGTAATGTTAAAAATATGATGAATATGTTTATACAAAACAAAGTTTTTAATCAAGATATCAGTTCTTGGGATGTGAGTAGTGTTACTAATATGAGATTGATGTTTTTGGTTACAACTCCTTCTGCAATGAATCAAGATTTAAGTGGTTGGAGTGTGAATCCAAATGTTACTAATTGCACTGGTTTTAGTGATGGAACTTCTGCAACTTGGACACAACCAAAACCTAATTTTACTTCCTGTACCCCATAAATAGCTTAATTATTTTTTACTTAACTTTGTTTGTATGAAATCAAGTGTTAAAAGTTATTATATTCAAACTAATTCTTGGTTGATAGACATTCAAATAAATTATCAATACAAAGATGTTTAACAAAATGACATTATCGGATATAAAACTAACACTGCTAAATAGCTTAGCACTAATTGTTTCTTTTAGTAAACTAGAGGCAATACTTAAAATAGTATTATTGATAGCTTCTATTGTGTATACTGCACAAAGGATTTATGCTAACTACAAAGAAAACAAATGAAATATTTTAGCTATAAAGAATTTGATTCTCCTGACATGCCAGGCAGTGGTTCGTTAATGGATGAGAATTTTTTAGAAATGCTTGATGAAGTTAGAGACAAGTTTGGAAAGCCTATTATTATAAATAGTGGCTATAGAAGCGAAGATCATAATGCAGCAGTTGGAGGTAAACCCAAAACAGAAACATCACCAGGTTCAAGTCATATGTATGGGTTAGCAGCAGATATAAAATGTGATAATAGTGTTGATAGATTTTATTTGATATATTTACTACAAGAAACAGGGTTTCAAAGAATAGGAGTTGCCAAAACTTTTATTCATGTAGATTTAGATTTTGAAAAGTCTCAGCAAGTAATGTGGATGTATTAGTATGAAAAAAATATTAGATTGGTTTGGAAGTACTGTAGTCAAGGACATAATGGGTGGTCTTGATAAATTATTTACTTCTAAAGAAGAAAAAATATTAGCAGAGAATGCTATCAAGCAAATTCTTATTGAGAAAGAGCTAGAGCTGCAAAGGATGCAGACAGAAATAATTGTAGCCGAAGCGAAAGGAAATTGGATTCAAAGAAGTTGGAGACCAATTTTAATGTTAGCTTTTGGATTTATAGTTATCTATGTAAAGTTTCTTGCTCCTTTGTTTGATTTAACAATACCTGAGCTTGAGAACGAGTTTTGGAATTTGCTACAAATAGGAATAGGTGGATATGTTATTGGAAGAACAGGAGAAAAAATGATGAAGTCATATTCAGAAACAAAAAAATAATATTATGCCAAAAATTAGTTCATATAATACAGTAACACCTCAAGGTGATGATAAGATAGTTATCACTCAAACAAATGGAACACCAACAGATGTAACTAAAAACATTACTGTTGAGGGTTTAAAAACTTACATAGGACAAGCTGATGATATTCCTACTCCATATATGTATGTTTTGAAAAGACCACATGTTGATGCAACTACAAAAAATAATAAAGCTTTTGTGGCTATGCAAAAACCTGTTGAAACAGATTGGTTAACTAAAAATCCTAGGCTTTTTATGTTTAGATATAGAAAGTCAAAAACTAGAAGAGTAGATCAAGGTGGTATTTCTTCGTATGTAATGAAAAGGACAAATTTTATTCACCCTTCTCATAACAATGGAGCATATCAGAGAACTAATTTCCCAGGTAGTAATTGGGCATCAACTTTACAGACTACTGATAATGGTAATATGTTGTTTCCTATTCCAACAGAATGGGATATAAACAGTGAATTAAAGATAGCTAAGACAGGGTCATTAATAACTGACTTTGCTTCGCTAAGACCTACTACATATATTGAAGTTCCTTTTAATCCTTTAGGATTTTTGTTTGATATCGTAAATCCAACAGAAGTGACATCACTTCCTGCGACAACAACACAAGGTTATTGGGGTACACGATTTTCAGTTACAAGACCTGCTGCTAATGTAAATCCAGATAATAATCCAAATGCTTATCGTACCTCACAAATTATAATGAAATTTGCTATAGGTATACCAAACCCTACATGGACAAATACAAACCATGAGTTACCTTATATTTTTGGAGATTTATCAAATGCCGTAACATTAAAATATCAATATGA
>Ga0233438_10000378_pt1 | contig 59204 bp, 51 predicted proteins | sample SI_123_September_FD_182720 | JGI IMG/M metagenome (GOLD analysis project Ga0233438, IMG submission 182720) | Seawater microbial communities from Saanich Inlet, British Columbia, Canada - SI_123_September2016_10_MG | ecosystem: Environmental > Aquatic > Marine > Inlet | place: Canada: British...
TGTAAACACGCGTACACACACCACGTCGCTGAGGACAAGAATCTAAAGCAGCCGATTTACTCTTCTTAGTTATTTTGGCTCTTCCTTTTCTTACTAATTGTGAAATTGTTGGCATATTATATATACTTGTTTTTTTTTAAATCCTCTTCTTAGAGGGCTGCAAAGGTACACATTAAAATGAATTATTCAAACCATAACCCTATAATTTTAAAATATTTACGTTTTTTTGAGCTGTTTAAATATTTAGATACCTTTTTACGTTAGATTTACATAGAAATTATAAATGTAACGCGTCAATTGAAATTATTTTTTAAAGTTTTATGTGTCTTTGGAATTTTTAGTTTGGGCACTGCACAAGAGCTCGAATTAAAAATTCTAGGCAATGACTCCATTGAAACAAATCTAATCAACTCCATAGGGTATCTAAAAACTTTTGAAAACTTCGAAGATTTACAAACTGAAGTTTCTGTTTTTAAAAATAAACTATACCAACTTGGTTATATTGAAATGCAAATTCTTGAAATTTCTCAAAAGCCACCTTTAACAATCACCAAAACAGCACTTGGCCCAAAATACGAATCTATACGACTCTATGCCGATAAAATACTTTTTGAGTTTTTAGAACTAGAAGGAATCAAAAATCTCAAAAGCAATCCATATTACCTAATAGAGTTTGTAGAACTAGAAACCTTACTAAATTCACTCACTAAATTTTTGTCTGCAAAAAGCTACCCCTTTGCATCCGTCACACTAAAAGCGATAACACCAATTGGTAAGTCCATGCTTAAAGCAGATTTAGTAGTAGAAACAAAGCAAGCACGACAACTTCAATCTGTAAAAATTAAAGGATACGAGAAATTTCCACGTTCATTTATCAAGCATTTTCTGAATATAAAAACAAATACGCTTTTTGACCTCAAGGCCATTCAATCTAAAACCAAAGCCTTGGACCAACTTTCGTTTTCCAAACAAATTCGACCAGCCGAAGTATTGTTTACGAAAGATACCACTCGAGTTTATTTGTATTTAGAAAAAATAAAAAACAATCGTTTTGATGGGTTTTTAGGGTTTGGTTCGGATGAAAATTCTGGGGATTTACAACTTAATGGCTACCTCAACCTAAACTTAATAAACAACTTAAATTTTGGCGAATCTTTTCGTGTCAATTATAGAAGTGATGAAAATGATTTAAAAACGTTTGAAACTCAACTTACCCTCCCCTATTTATTTAAAACTCCTATTGGTAGTGAGTTTGAATTTAATATTATTAAAAAAGATAGCACCTTCACCACTTCCGAACAAGCTGCTAATGTGTTTTATCAGCTGAGTCCAAAACAAAAAGTATTTTTAGGAATTAGATCTACACAGTCGAATGCATTGGTAATCGAAAATACAACTGATATACTTGACTATCAAACGAGTACTTACGAGGTGAAATACACCTATCGACAACTCACAGCTCAAAATCCATTATCCCCACTAACAACTGCTTTAGAGTTTCGTTTATCCAAAGCGAACCGAAAAACGACTGACACACAAACGAACCAAATATTATATCTCCTAAAAGCCTCGAAACTATTTAGCCTGAATCAAAAAAACAGTTTTTACTTAAGGTTTCAAGCACAAGGAATCGATTCAGACAGTTATTTATTAAATGAGCTCATCCGATTTGGAGGCATTAACTCTATAAGAGGTTTTGAAGAAAACAGCATCAACGCTACGAATTTAGGAGTTTTGGCCTCCGAATACCGCTACCAACTAAGCCCAACACTTTATATTCATTCTATCATAGATGCTGCGTATTTTGAAACACCCTTACAATCCAATAAAAAACTATATGGATTTGGGTTTGGATTTGGACTTCTAACAGATGCAGGGCTCTTAAAGTTTAATTTAGCAAATGGGCAAACAGAGAATCAAAACTTTAGATTCTCAGATTCCAAAATCCACCTGAGCCTTACAGCAACTTTCTAATTAATACTACATAGCAAATATTTTAAATGTTAAAGAACTGTTAAAATTTAAGGGGTTCATTTTTTTTATTAACTTATTATTAAGACTTTTGGGTTAGACTAATTCAAAATAATAAAAGAATGAAAACCAAATAAGCTCTTTTATTGTGTTTAAATTTTAAATATAATAATTAAGCATAATTTACTAGTATGAGTGATTTTATATAAATATATTTAACAAAACATTAATATTTCTAAACAAAAAGTTGGATGTTTGAGTTATAATCGTCACATTTGCGGAGACTAATTCAAATAAACAACAAAAATGAAAACAAAGTTTAATGTAATACTGACACTCTTGTTAGTGTTTGTGGTGCAAATTTCTTTTGCACAAGAAAAAAAAGTTTCAGGAACAGTTTCTGACAGTGAAGGACTACCATTACCTGGTGCTACTGTCATTGTTTCAGGTACTAACTCTGGAGTTTCAACTGATTTTGATGGAAATTATTCTATAATTGCTAGTACAGGAGATGTACTTGTTTTTAGCTACGTAGGGTACACTACTCAGAGAATGAAAATTGGGGAAAACAGCATGATTAACGTGGTACTTTCTGCCGACACCTCTCTTGATGAAGTTGTCGTTGTAGCATTTGGTACAAAAACAAGAGATGAGCTTACTTCTGCTGTAACGGTAGTAACAGGTGAAGACCTTGCCAAGTTATCGCCAACAACTTCTATCGATAACATGCTTCAAGGAATTGCACCTGGTGTACAAGTAGTTGCTGGAAACGGTAAGCCTGGTCAAACAGCTTTTGTACGTGTTCGTGGTATTGGTTCCATTAATGCATCTAGTGCACCTTTATATATCATTGATGGTGTAATTGCACCAGATTTAAATTCTGTTAATCCAGTTGATATAGAGAGTGTTTCTATTTTGAAGGATGCTGCAACATCTTCCTTGTATGGTGCTCGTGCTGCAAACGGAGTTGTATTAATTAAAACTAGAAGTGGAAAGAAAAATAAAGAAGCTACTGTTACTTTGTCTTCTCGATATGGTGTAGGACAACGAGTAAAAGACAACTTCAAAATGATGAATGCCGCTCAAAAAATTCAGTATGAGCGCGAATTATCTTCATTAGGAGTTCCTGGTACTGCTGGTCTTCCTGGCCCAAGCATAAGCACTCAAGCTGATTATGATCGTTTAATCGGAAGAGATACAGATTGGTTTGATACGCTTCTACAGCAGTCTGTTGTACAATCTAACTCTATGTCTATTGCTGGCGGTGGTGAAAAAATGTCTTACTTTTTAAGTGTAGGTCATGACGTAAACACCGGAATCATTAAAACTATAGCTGGATTTGAAAGAATGAACGCAAGGTTAAACGTGACATACGATGCTAAAGATTGGTTAGAAGTAAGTACAAACTTTAGTGTTTCAACGACATCTTCAGATGAGCCACGTGATAGAAACAACGTTCAAAACCCTTTTCGTGCGATGTACGATTATAACCCATACGAAACTAAATACGTTAGAGATAGCGATAACAACATAGTTTATGATGACTTAGGGGATCCAGAATGGAATTTAACAAATAACGGATATTCAATATCTGAAGCATTAGTAAACAACCCAGAAGATCAGTATTTCACTACACTTCTTGGAGGTATCACAGTTAAAGCTAATCTTGGTGAAGGATTATCTAATACTTTTAAAATTGGAGCTGTTAATTCTCGTGGTAGAAGAGAGAGTTACTTGAAACCTAACTCTGTATTGCAAGGCTATGTAGGAGATGCTGATAATCCTGGTTCAAAAACAGATAATGGATCTTCAACACTAAACTACACAGTTACAAACTTAGTAACTTACAATAAATTGATTGGAGAAAAGCACGACTTTACTTTGACTGGGTTATTTGAATTCAACAAAAGCACATCGCGCTCTTATTCCCTAACTAGTATTGGATTTTCAAATCCAGATTTCTCAGTACAATCTGTAGCAGCACTTCCTGATGCAACTTCAACTTCATTGTTTGAAAATACAATCTTATCATATGGAGCCTTTTTAGACTACGGATATGATTCGAAATTATTTGTTACGGCATCTGTTAGACGTGATTTATCTTCTGTATTTGGACAAAACAACAAATCAGGTGTGTTTACTTCTGCAAGTGCAGCATACAACATTGCTAAAGAAAACTGGTGGAATGTAGATTTCGTAAATGACTTGAAAATTCGTGCTTCTGCAGGTTCTTCAGGAAACAGAAACGGAATTGGATCATATGCTTCTCTAGCAACTTTAGGCTTTGGAAGTTTTAATGGACAAAGTACTGCAATTCCATCTGATAACGGAAATCCAGATTTAGGTTTTGAGAAAAACTTTATTTTCGATGTTGGTTTAGAATTTACTATTCTCAACAGAAAATTAAGTGGTGTAATTGACTACTACGAAAGAACAACTTCTGATTTATTATTAAACGCTCCACTTCCTTCTTTAGGTGGGGAGCCTGATGGATCTATCTTTAGCAACATTGGTGAAATGACTAACAAAGGTCTTGAACTTGAACTAAAGTGGAATGTTGTACAAAATAAAGATTTAACGGTGAGCTTAGGTGGTAATATCGCTTTCATAGATAATGAGGTGACTCAATTAGTTCCATCTTCAGAAAGTGCTACTGGATCTGATATTATTAGAGGTAATAACATCATCAGAGTTGGAGAAGAGATTAATACTTTCTACCTTCCAAGGTGGGCTGGTATCAATCCTTCAAACGGTGAGCCATTATTTTATGACAGTGACGGAAATGTAACAAACGTATATGATTCAGATGCAAATGTATTAATGTCTGGAAAATCTCCTATTGCAGACTTTGATGGTGGAATAAATTTATACGTTGCTTACAAAGGGTTTGATTTAGCCACTGATTTTTACTTCAAGTCAGGAAACTATATCTTAAACTACATGGAGTCCAACATGTTAAGTGATGGGACTTCTGCTGATGCAAACCAAAGAGTGGATGCATTTAACTACTGGAAAAACCCAGGAGACACTAATGTATTACCAAATCCTCTGTTTGGTAATGAAGCACAGCAAAACTCTGACAGATGGTTACAGAAAGGTGATTATATTAGACTTAGAAACCTGACTTTAGGATACAGTATTCCTAGAGATTTTATATCAAAAACGGGGATTCAATCATTCAGAGTTTATGTTCAAGGACAAAACTTATGGACGTTTGCTCCTTACTTCAATGGAGATCCTGAGGTTGGTATTGGAAGTGGAGAAACTAGTAACAGTGTTGGATTTGGTAACTACAACTTGTACAGCTACCCACAAACACAATCATTCTCAGTTGGAGTTGATATTAAATTTTAAAACAAAAAAAAGATGAAAAATATATTCAAAACATTATTATTTGGATTTGGATTGATCTTAGTTCAGTCATGTGATGACGAATTAAATCAATTGCCAAATGACTCATTACCACCAAGTTCTTACTACACAAATGCAGGAGAATTTGAAAATGCGACTAGAGGAATCTATTCAGGTTTCATGGGCAGTTCATACTACGGAGGTAGCATGTTAAGCCTACCAGACATTATGTCTGATAACGTAATCCTAGCTCAACAAGGACGTCGTTCTAATCAATCATTCCATGAATGGAGACACTCTCCAAACTTAGCTTGGGGGTTACTTTATAGACCTTATCTAATTACAAACAGAGCGAACCTGGTTATAACTAACATCGATAATATAGATGACGGTTCTGAAAAAAACAACTTTTTAGGAGAGTCGAGAGCTGCTCGTGCGTTAGCAATGTTTGATATGATCAGAGTTTATGGGAAAGCGTTAACTCAAAATGGATCAGACACTAGTTTGGGAGTGCCAATCATCGAAGGAATTGATCCTAACGTAAGAGCATTGAGACCAAGCGTACAAGAATCATATGACTATGTAGTTTCTGAATTAGAAGCTGCTAAAGGCTTAATCAATGCTGATAATGGAACCGGAAGACTTAATAAAAATGCAGTTAACGCTCTTTTAAGTAGAGCTTATTTGTATATGGGACAATACCAAAATGTAATTACTGCAGCAAATGCAGTATCAACTGCAATTGCTCCAATAAGCGAATTCCCTCAAGTGTGGGTTGATGCTTCTGAGTCTGGTGTTATTTTTAAAATTGATCAAGACAGAAACTTAGATGGAATTCAGCCAGGGGTTGAGTGGAGTCAATCGACTGCAAACAACGAAGTAATTCCTGAATATGTAATGGCATACAGCCTTTCAAATCTATATTCTTCGACTGATATTCGTAAGACGGCTTACACGCAACTTTTAGCAGATGTAGATGGTGACATTTACAACGCTATTACAAAAATGTATGGAGAAACTGGACAGCAAAATGGATCAGTTGATGCGAAGGTTATTAGAGCTGCAGAAGTTGCTCTTAATAAAGCGGAAGCATATGCAATGTTAGGCCAAGATGCGGATGCGTTAGCTGCGTTAGATGAATTAAGATCAAACCGTTATGCAGGATTTATTTCTGGTGGAGAAACAGGTGCTGCATTAATAGCTGAAATTAAACTACAGAGACGTTTAGAGTTATTTGCAGAAGGACACCGCTTATTTGATCTTAAAAGATGGAATGAAGGTATATCTCGATCTGCAACAGACGGTGAGTTTTTTGATGGAACTGGGACTCCAGTACCAGCAGCTTTCTTAAACTTAGCTGCAGGAAGTAATTTATTTCAAATGCCTATCCCGCAGAGTGAAATTAACGTATACCCTGAATTTCAACAAAATCCTGGTTACAACTAATAACTAAAAAAACAAAAAAATGAAAAAAATAATTTATTCTTTATTAGCGATAAGCCTGATGTTTTCTTGTGAAAATCAAGACGACCACGGGGTAGACGTTAATAATTTCGACGGAATATATTTCGTAGATGGTGCTAGCGATTATCTTATTGATAACAATGCTCTACCTAAATTTATTGAATTAGCATCTACATCAACTAGTTCAATGGATAGAAATTACACAATTGTGATTGATTCAACATCAACAGCTGTAGCTGGGGTTGATTACAATCTTGATGCTACATCAATTACTATTCCAGCAGGTAGTAACTCTGCTACAATAGAGATTAATGGTCTTTTTGAAGCGGCAACTCCAGAAGGTGTAACTTTAAAGTTATTAATTGGAGATAGCAACATGACAGCTACTTATGAAATGGGTATTTTCCAATTCTGTGAATCCGATATTGCTGGAATGTATAGTATGACTACTACATACGGATTCCATGATTTCTTACCTTCTTATGATACAAATACACAAGAAATTGAGATCATTGAATTGGGAGAAGGATCTTACTCAATAGCGGACTTTACAGGTGGACTTTATTCAACTGGACCTTATAAAGATGCATATGGTACGGTACCAACATCTGCTGAGATTACAGAAAACTGTGGTATAATCTCTTGGAGCGGTCAGTCAGATGATTTTGGGTCAATGATTCCAACACCAGGTGAATTGAATTCAGTTGATTCAAATGGAGTTATTACTATCAATTGGACATGTGAAGCTTACGGAGAATACGCAACGTCTATTTATACACCACTTTAATACACAAAACATGAAAAACATATATAAATTATTGACGTTAGTTTTAACACTAACAATTGTCACATCTTGTGACAGAGACCAAGGAGAGTATCCTTACCTAGAAAATAGAGAAACTACAATTGGCTTTAGAGGCGGTGAAGGTTCAATTCTAGTTGAAAATGGAGCTGAAAATATGGTATCTGTAACAATTGGAGCAAGTACCGTTGTTAATGGTGGTACATATTCCTTAACAGTTGACGATTCTTCTACTGCTGTAGAAGGTGTAGATTATGATTTCGTTACTGGTACTGATGGATCATTTGAAAGTGGAAATATTTTATCAAGTATTTCTATTGTAGCCGATTTTGAAAACTCTATTATAGAAGGTAAAACTGTTGTTTTGAACTTAACTTCAAACGATCCAAGTTTATCTGTAGCTGAGGCTTTTTCTCAATACACAATAAACTTAATTCAGTTTTGCCCGATAAATGCCGCTTTTTTAGGAGATTACACACTTTCCACGGTTGCAACGGGTATTTATGACTCAGTTGTTTTCGTAAATGGAACAGTGACAATATCACAAGGCACTGAACCAACAGATAGAGTTATGAGTGTTTCGCCATACCCAGAGTTTGGTGCATTTCCTGCAATAGACTTTAATTTCAGTCTCATATGTGATAAAATTATTGTTGCACCTAGTCAACCAACTGGAGTAGGTTGTGGGTCTAGTACTACAATTGGTCCTGCAGAAACAACTGGTTCTTACGATACGGATGATGACACTACTTTTAATATTGTGATAACTGATGATGAAGGTGGAGCGTCTTGTGGGTTAGCTTATACCTCTGAATTTGTTCTAACAAAAATTTAGAATTTTTAACATTCACAAACACAAAAAAGAGCCTTAGTTGGCTCTTTTTTTATCTATATTTTATGAAAAAAAATGAACTATTTACGTCGATATTTTTAATTATGGTTTGTACTCTTTTAAGTGCACAAACCAAAGAACAGGCTTTAAAAATAACTAAAACTTATAATTCTCAAGAATTGGCGAAATTGAAATCTAGTTTTGAAAATCAAAACTCAGACAATGAACGCCTCATATCAGTATATCTCTCTGAAAATCCTGAAGCAAAAAGAAAATTCCGTAATGCGGACGGTTCAGTTTATGAAATAAAGTATATCAGAGAAAATAGACCCATTTACGCAGCTACTTACAATCAAAGTAGTGCCAAAGCGACCCGAACAAACTTTATAAATTCTGGTGGAGACTTAGGCCTTTCCCTAGACGGTCAAGATATGACTATTGGGATGTGGGAAATAGATGTTGTAAGGCCTACTCACAGAGAATTGCAAGACAATAGTATTGAACCTACTTCTAGAGTAACAAGCCCAGATTCAAATCCTGAAAATGAAGATGGAGGAGGTCATGCCACCCATGTGGCTGGTACGATGATTGCAAAGGGAATAACCCCTACTGCAAAAGGAATGGCTCCAGAAGCAAATTTAGTTTCGTATGACACACAAAACTTGGAATCTGAAATAATTTATGAAGCCGGAACAAATGGACTTTTGTTATCAAACCACTCATGGGGATATCCAATATTTGTTACTCAAGGGAGTAACGAGATACAGCAATTTAATGCCAACGAAATCGGATCATATACAAATAGATCTCGAGCTAGAGACTTAATAGCTTATAACGCACCATACTACCTAGATGTGGTTGCTGCAGGAAATGAGGGGGGTAAAGAATATCAAGGAGGCCTCGCTAATAATTACGATAAACTTACAGGGAATGGAGTTTCAAAAAACAATCTCGTGGTTGCAAATGCTAGTAATCCATTGATAAACCCAAACGGGAGTGGTGATTTGTTGAGTATATCTATCCATTATAGTAGTAGTCAGGGACCTGCTGATGATGGACGGGTAAAACCTGACATTTCTGGAGATGGTGTAAACCTCTACTCAAGTAATTCTACTTCGGATGCTTCTTACTCATCAAAAACTGGCACTTCGATGGCTGCACCCAATGTGGCTGGAACACTTCTTTTATTACAACAGTACTACAATGAGTTAAACGGCAATTTCATGAAAGCATCTACTCTTAAAGGATTGGCTTGTCATAGTGCTGATGACGCCTCACCTACAGGTCCTGATGCTGTATACGGATGGGGGTTACTAAACGCAAAAGCCGCTGCTGAAACTATTTTAGAAAATCAAAATAATACCGCACGCATATTTGAAGGTACTTTAAATCAAGGCGAAACTTATAACTATACTTTTTACACAGCTACAGATGGAGAATTAAAAGCTACCTTATGTTGGACTGATCCCCCTGGAATCGCTTCAACAGCTCTTAACGACCCAAACCCAGATGTAATTAATGATTTGGATATGCGTTTAACCAGCAATGGAAACACATACTATCCTTGGAAATTAAATATAGAAAACATTGCGGCATGGGCGACACGTGATGGTGATAATAACGTAGACACTGTTGAAAAGATTGAAGTTGATAATTCTTCTAGTGGAACTTACACTTTAAGCATCACACATAAGGGTGGATTAACCGACGGAGCTCAAAATTTTTCTCTAATAATATCTGGATCAGAAATGACTTTGAGTGCAGACAATCTAAGTTCAGACACTTTCAAGGTATGGCCAAATCCTGCAAAACAAACGGTTAACTACCAATTTGCTACTACATCAAATCAAAATTGTTTTGTTCAACTTATTGACTTGCAAGGAAGAATTGTATATTCTCAAAATATTTTGAGAGAATCTGCAACTATTCAAGGGAAAATAAATACTTCAAGTTATTCAAAAGGAGTTTATTTTCTAAACATAAGTCAGGGCAATCAAAAAACACATAAAAAAGTGGTACTGCAATAACGTATCCTTTTTAATAAGTAGATTTAAAAGCGGGTTTATTTAATAAATCCGCTTTTTTGTTTTATTACTTTAGAATTGGTGTGTATTGTGTATTTTTGCGGCATGGAAAAAGAAACCAAAATTTACGGGCTTCGAGCAATTATTGAAGCTATTGAAGCGGAAAACACAATTGATAAAGTCTTTTTACAAAAAGGACTCAGTGGGGAATTATACACAGAGTTAGAAAAATTATTACGAAAACAAAATATCAACTTTTCGTACGTTCCTGTTGAAAAACTAAACCGCTTAACCCCACATAACCATCAAGGAGCCGTTGCCAATATGTCTCCAATCGGATTCTATGATTTGGAAGAATTGATTTCTGCTGTTAAAGAAACAAAAGAAAATCCCTTGTTTCTCCTCCTCGATCAACTCAGTGATGTACGTAATTTTGGAGCCATTATCAGAACTGCCGAATGTACTGGCGTCGATGGCATCATCATACAAAAAAGTGGTGGGGCTCCCATAAACGGAGATACCGTTAAAACAAGTGCAGGAGCCGTATTTAATATTCCTATTTGTAAAGTAGACCATATCAAAGACGCTATGTTTTATTTACAAGCCTCCGATATAAAAGTGATTGCAGCCACCGAAAAAACAGAAAATACTATTTACGATGTCAATTTAAAACAAGGATGTGCCCTAATTATGGGTTCTGAAGACAGAGGTATCAACCCCTCTATTTTAAAATTAGTGGACGACAAAGCAAAACTTCCTATGTACGGCAGTATTGCCTCTTTAAATGTTTCTGTAGCATGTGGTGCTTTTCTTTACGAAGCTGTCAGACAACGCCTCTAAACGTCCTTTTCTTTGAAGTTATAACGTATTTCTAAGGCAGAGTCTACATCAGAGGGTTCTTCCTCTAAGACTTCTATAAAATTTCCATCCGCATCAAAGTGTTGTAAGAAAGGATCTTGTGATTCGTCATAATACTCAGCTTCCCAAATATATGTAGGAGGTTTCGCAATAGCGGTCTTAAAAATGAGAGCAAATACAAACCCAACCAATAATCCTGACAGATGCCCTTCCCAAGACATATTCTCCTTAATCGGGAATACAAACCACAACATACTACCGTATAAAAAAATAACAGCAAACGAAAGTGCAGTTAAGCGGTAATGCTTAGAAAAAAGGCCTTTAAAGAGCATAAAACTCATCAGCACATAAACAAGTCCACTGGCGCCAATATGATACCCCGAACTTCCAATAATCCAAGTAGAAAGCCCAGAACATAAAATGCCATATAAAATAACCTTCCACGCAATCGGGCGATAAAAATAAAAGAGCGCCATTGACAACACCAACAAAGGCGTAGAATTGTGGTATAAATGCTCTAAACTTCCATGAATAAAAGGGCTAAAAACAACACCTCTCAAGCCTGTAAGAGTTCTTGGGTAAACTCCCAAATCATTCCATCTAAATCCAAACCGAAGTTCAACCCAAAATACAGTCCAAATTAACAAGACTAATGCGATCGGATAGCCGATTACACCCGTAGAAAATCGAAACGGTTGTTGTGGATTCATACTTATAAATTTAATAAACTCTAGCAAATAACTCGCCAAAAAAAGGCAATATGTTAGAATGTCACCTTAATATAAAAAAAAACTTTAGTTTTGTAAAATGAATGCACCCTTAGCAGAACGCTTACGTCCCAAAAAATTGACAGACTACATCAGTCAGTCCCACCTTATTGGACCCAACGGGGCATTAACCCAAGCTTTAAAACAAGGACTGATTCCCTCCATGATTTTTTGGGGTCCTCCTGGCATTGGTAAAACAACTCTTGCCACCATCATTGCTACAGAGTCCGAACGCCCTTTTTATACCTTAAGCGCCATCAGTTCAGGCGTCAAAGATGTGCGAGAAGTCATTGAAAAAGCAAAACAAAGCGGCGGTTTGTTTACCACCAAAAACCCTATTTTATTTATAGATGAAATTCATCGCTTTAGCAAATCACAACAAGATTCACTACTACAAGCCGTTGAAAAAGGTTGGGTGACGCTAATTGGTGCTACCACAGAAAACCCAAGTTTTGAAGTCATCTCTGCTCTCCTTTCCCGTTGTCAAGTGTACACCTTAAAACCTTTTGACACCAACGATTTAGAGGCGTTACTAAAACGTGCAATAGAAACGGATGAAGAGCTTTCAAAAAAGAACATTAAACTCCTAGAAACCGAAGCATTATTACGGTTATCAGGTGGGGATGCTCGTAAATTATTAAATATTTTTGAATTGATTGTCAATTCTGAAAGCGCTACCAAGGTGACCATTACAAACCAACTGGTGTTAGACAAAGTTCAGAACAGTACGGTTTTATATGACAAAACAGGCGATCAGCATTACGATATTATTTCGGCCTTTATTAAATCCATTCGTGGCAGCGACCCCAACGCTGCCGTTTATTGGTTAGCGCGCATGCTAGAAGGTGGCGAGGATGCTAAATTTATTGCAAGACGTCTGCTCATACTTGCAAGTGAAGATATTGGAAATGCTAACCCAACGGCTTTGGTGTTAGCAAACAGTACCTTTCAATCTGTTGCTGCGATTGGCATGCCTGAAAGTCGTATCATCTTGAGTCAATGCACTACTTACTTGGCATGTTCACCAAAAAGTAATGCTGCCTATGCAGCCATCAATCAAGCTATTGACGTGGTGAAAAATACAGGAAATTTGGCAGTACCCTTAGACATTCGGAACGCGCCAACTAAATTAATGAAAGATTTGGGCTACGGGGAGTCATATAAGTATGCCCACAATTACGACCTCAATTTTGTAACACAAGAGTTCTTACCTGAGGGCATCGAAAATACACAGTTTTACAAACCTGGGGATAATGCCCGTGAAAATGCACAAAAAGAATTTTTAAAACAACGCTGGAAAGACAAATATAGTTCCTAGCGTTGAATGTTCAACGCCTCAATCGTTGTATTGCCATTTTCGATATATTCACGAACCCAGTTTTGTCCACGTTTATAAATAATTCCTTCTTGCCCGTCAATAATATATACATTGTCAAACAAGGTTGCGTGTATAGAAAATTTAATGGTTTTTGAAATTGAATCTATAAAATCATAGCCCGAATTGGTTTGTTGAATGAGCAAGCCCACAACAGCTTCATTAGAAGAATCCGACACCTCCATCACTTCTTGGATATCTTGCTTTTTTACAGCAATTTCTGTAACGATTACTGGAGTAGACTTTGCAATCGTTTTTGGAGGTTCGGGCATAGTAGCTGAAACGTTAGATCCATCATACGCATAATTAAATGTACTTAATGCAAAAGCATTTCGGAGCGCTTCATGATACGCTTTCTGATAATTCTTACGTTTCGATTTTCCAATTTCGGAAGAAAAAACAAGCCTATTTTCACAATCGGTTAATACCAGCTGGAGTTTTGAAAACAAAAACCCTTTAATTTTTACCACATTTGCGTTTAACTTCAAACAATTATTTTGAGCTAAATCCATGGGATAATTTACCGATTTGTCCAACACTGTAAACCCTTGTTTTTCAAGTAAAAAAACAGTCAATGAGTTCAGTTGATACTCATCAGTTGATTTTAAAAAATCAAATTTATCTGGAACTGAAACGTATTTATAATCATTGATACTCAATTGAGCCCACGAACTCATCGTAGCACTCAAAACTAGAAGGAAAATATAAATTTTAGTTTTCATTGTTTTTAAATATATAGTTAAAACCTAATTGTAAAGATACACTTTGTGATTTGGCTAAATTTTGATAACTCAATAAATTATCTGCCATGACATAAAACTGTACTGATCCCAAAGTGGCAGACGCCCCAAGCCCAACATTTTTAAAGGAATACGCATCAACTGTATAAGATGTTTTTAATTGTAAGCCTTTAAATATTTTTCGATAGTAGAATGCAGACAGAGCCCATTGTAAATGATTGGGACGTTTCATTGCAAATAAATGTGCCCCTACTCTGTTTTGAAATGTCGTATCTGACTTGCTTAAACAATTACATTCTTTATCTACTTTTCTTCCAAAATTATAACTCACAGAACTATTGAGTTTTATAGGACGCCATTTTGTGTACGACGTTGTAGTGCTATCAATTTTAAATAGATCCTCAAAATCATCCTCAACTTCGTCCCAATAATCTTGAGCTGTTTGTCCCGAAGTGACTTGAGGAAAAACCGATTGAACTCCATTATATTGTAAATATCCATCTAAAATATAATTTTTGATATCCTTAGAATAATTGATAAAACCAACATCTTGAAGACTTGCATCTACCGTCCATTCTGGTGAGGGTTGATGGGTAAATCCAACATCAATACCCACTCCTAGATTACCACCAAATAAAAGTCGTTTTTTTAGGATATCCAGACCTTTATTAGCACTAGGATCTTCCAAAAAAGAAACTCCCGAAGTTTGTAATTTCATATCGAGATCAAAAATATGGTTCAGATTGTTATTGGTTCCCGGAATCGTTATAAATGATCCTGTATTGTCTGTAGACGACGCCTGTGCAATACTAGAATATACTTTACCCCTGAGTCCTAATGTCCATTTAGAATTGATTTTTTTATTCACTCCTACATGAAAAACAGATAATACTTCGGCACTTAAATTCAACTGACCTAAATCAAAACGCTTGTTTAAATTATTGTAATTACCTTCATATGCTAAAACAGCATAGTCCTTTGGATAATAAGAGAATATATCAGACTCTTGATACATTCCAAAGGAGATAAAAAAAGTTTTTTCGTAAGATTTTTTTACACTGAGTCCAACTGAAAAAATATCTAATTGCTGATTAAATCCAAAAAAATCTTTGGAGTCCAATTTATAAACAACATCCCTTATTTTTTGATTAAAATCCTTTCCATCATCTGCAAAAACATCAAATGCAGAAAACCCAGTAATACCAGCGTTTAAATGAATATGAGACAGTAAAGGCATACCAATATATCCTCGATAATCAACTTGAGCTCCTGGATTCAAAAGTATCTGTTGAGGAACTTCTGTAAATCCATACAACAGCTGCTTGTTTTGTGCATGAAGGGATATAAAAACCCCAAAGAATATAAGCCATCTCATTCTTTAAGTTCGAAATAAAAAATCCCTTTGGATGTTAGATTTATATTACCAATTGAATCCGCTGTTAAAACAGAACCTGTTGAACTTGACACCAATATAATTGAAATATCTAATTGAGTACTAGATTTCAGTGCTGACAGACTCATAGCTTCAAAAACTTCTGTGTGATTGATAACGAGTGGGGTATTTGTTGGAGAATTATCTATGTCAATAAAAAAAGAATATTGAAGCACATTTGATGGGTCATAAAAATCCATTTGAATCTGAAAAGCTTTGTTAAGGCTATTTGTAACTTCAAAAACTAATTCTGTTTTTATAAGGTTGTCATTGATAAAGTTAGAAGAAAAGACATCTAAAACAATTAGATCAGAGATCAATTGCATTTCTGCTTCCGAAGCATCCAGAAAAGAATCAGCCGTTTCTTGAATCTCTACTAAATTAACCTCCATAATTGGAATTAAAGTGATAGAAGTCGATTGATTAAAATCCGTATCCTTGATACATGAGAAACAAGCTCCTAGAACAAAAAGTAAGGATATCTGTTTTTTAAAGAAGGATCGTGTTTTCATAAAAACTAGAGTTTTAGTATTCTCATAAACTAAAAGTTACAATTTTATGCTTTAAATATACTTTTTTAATTCTACTAAATGATCCACGCTAATAATATCCGCTCCAAGAGTTTCTTTGTGATAATTAAAACAAATGGCTTCCATTCCAAAATCCAGTGCACCCATAATATCGGCTTCAAGATTATCTCCTATCATTAAACTCTCTTCTTTGGTTGCTTTAGCCATTTGAAGTGCGTGGTTGAAAATTTTAGGATTTGGTTTCTTAACACCCACCATTTCTGAGTTGGTCACGGTTTTAAAAAAATGATCAATATTTGACTGATTCAATTTCCCATGCTGAACCTCTTTAAAACCATTGGTAATGATATGAAGTTGATAATTAGGTTGTAAATATTCCAAAAGCTCAATAGTTCCAGAAAATAAATGATTAAAGGAAGAAAGGTGCGTAATGTAGTCATCAGATAATTTATGAACCATTCTTGCAGACACATCCAATTTTAATCCTTTAAAAGCATCATTAAGGCGTGCAAATTTTAAGTTCTTTTTGTCAATCTTCTCTTCGCGATACAGCTTCCAATACTGCAAGTTAATGGGGACGTAAACCTCCAAAAAAGTATTCAAGTCAATATCTAAATTATTTAATTTAAATATTTTCTCAAAAGTCAATGCAGAGTTTTTATCAAAATCCCAAAGCGTGTGGTCTAGGTCGAAAAAAATATGTTTTTTATGATGAAATGTCATTTGAGCTATCTAGTATTATATTAAATAAAGACTTGAAATCGGACCAACGCTTAGTAGGACTAAATGCATAGTTATGAAAGATAAATGTGAATCTACCGTTTACCTTTTTAACTTCTGATATAGCTTTGAGCAGAGTTTCTTTTTTATCTAAAAATGAGGCATGTTTGAGGAGCACAAAATCCATCAATTGAAAGGGATGAATCAGTAGTGGGGTTTGGGTTTCATAATCTAAGTCATAAAATAAAAACGGAGTACAAGTACCTGCTCTAAATCCAATCGAATCTGGATACCCCATCGTATAATCTTCATTAACCTCCAGATCTATATAATTTCTATAGGTAGATGGCAAGTTAACTTTTGAAAACGATGAACGTGCCGAAGTAGTTACAGAATTTACCACCGCATCCATTTGCCGTTTTTCGGACTTTAAAACCGCCATGGAATCCAATGCCATATAAGACGCTTTGATACCCACATTACAATAATCAGCTACCGATTTAATCAAGGACACAAACTCCTTTTTGTTAATGCTATTGTTTTTATCATAAGTAGTTAACCTTCCAATTAAGAAAAATACATTAAACTTTGTTTGGGTTGTTTTTTGGCGGTTAATAATCCATTTAAAATTGTCGTAAGGGTCTTTTTTAAACCCAAACAGTACAGGAAAACGATCGTATAAAAACTTAAATCGAAACCGAAACAAGTCAGATCCAATCCCTCCTAACGTTCTTAAAAATCCTTTATTTTTAAAATAATAGGCAACAGGAACATCAATTACAGGGTTTATTGAAAAATGACGCACACCAAACTCCTGAGTTGGGTATTGTTTTTGTAAGGCTGCTTTAAATTTATAGGCCCAAATATCTATCACTGGTTGGTGTAAAAATCCTGACTGAAAAGCCAAGCTTTCTTCTTTAGTAAAACGACCATAAATATCTTTGACATGTGGTAAGTACTCTTCATATCGACTTAACAAATAAAAGGCTGCCGCAAAAATATCAAAAGGGATGTGACTTTTTTCACCACTGCTAAAAAAACATTTGGTATCCTCCCATGTCTGAACATTGAGTTCTAAATCTGATAAACCCTGCTCTGACAAAAGACCATTACTTCTCACAAAAAACTCGCTTCCTAAAGGTTGTGATCCGTAAGACATTTTGAGGTGGTCGTGCGCAATAAATTCTTCAATTACATTTGTAAAAGAAACAGGTATATTGAGAATCCGTGTGCAAATTTGTTTAAAAACAAATTTGAGTCTTGGAGTAATCTTAGAAGTATAAACTAACAGCATTATAACAAACTTTCATCGGCAAAACTAAAATAGTCCTTTTCTGTGACAATTATATGGTCTAAGACTTTAATATCTAAACTTTCCGCTGCTAATTTAAATTTTTCTGTTAATATTCTATCAGATTTACTTGGTTGAAGCGCTCCAGATGGATGGTTATGCACTAGAATAATTGCTGTAGCAGAATATTCTAGTGCTTGCTTCATAACAATGCGTACATCTACAATAGTACCTGTCATCCCACCTTTACTCATCTGTGTTTTTGCTAAAATTTTACTAGAGTTATTGAGAAATAAAACCCAAAATTCTTCATGAGAAAGATGCCCTAAAAGAGGATTCATAATTTCAAATACAGATCTGCTAGTTTTGATTTTATCTAATTTATTTTGATTGGTTTCGCGACGGCGATAACTGATTTCCATGGCTGCCGCAATTTTAATGGCTTTCGCTTCTCCTATCCCATTAAAAGTCATTAATTGAGCATTTGACAACTTACCTAATTTTTGTAAATTATGATCCACACTGGCCAAAATCCGTTTCGACAAATCAACAGCACTTTCTTGAACAGAACCCGAACCAATTAATATTGCCACTAATTCTGCATCACTTAAAGAACGAGCACCTTTATCTCTTAATTTTTCGCGAGGTCGGTCGTCTTGAGACCAATTTTTTATGGAGAATGATTTGGGGGACATTGTCATAAATATTTAGGTTATTTGTGTAAATTTAAAAATCAACTGGGGTCGGATACCTTATTTTTTAGAGCTTCAAAATTCAAACCTCCATAACTCCCAGAACTCATGAGCAATATAGTCTTTTGATTAAATTCTAAAGTAGTTAGGTAGTTTTTAAATAGTAAAGGATCCGTAAAAATAATCAAATCCTCTCGCTCAAAAGCGGATTCGATTTGTGTCTTGGAAACTGATTCCAATTTTTTTATTTCAACGGCTTGTGGCGAATAAAATACGACCGCAGTATCAGCTGCATCCAAAGCGTTCTTATACTGTTTTAAAAATACCGTATTTAAACTACTATAAGTATGTAATTCTAAACAGGCAACTAGGGGTCGGGTTGGATATTGTGACTTGACAGCTTCCGTAGTCGCTTTTACCTTGCTTGGAGAATGTGCAAAATCTTTATAGACCACACAATTAGCATTTTCTGCTACTTTTTCTAAACGTTTACTTGCCCCAGAAAAACTAGAGATGGCTTCGTAAAAATCATCTTGATCCACCCCCATTTGTTGGCAAATCCACTTAGACCCTGCAAGGTTATTTAAATTATGTGCTCCAAAAACTTCAAGCGGAAGTGGCCCTTCTTCTGTATCTAAATAGGTAACTCCCGCTTCGATCGTATGCTCAGGAGTTTGGTATGGGAATTTTCGAATTTGATTGTCGCTATCTTCAACAATTGACTTCACATTATGATCTTCTGTATTGTAGGAAATACTCCCTCCAACAGTTATACTATCTACAAATATTCTAAACTGCTCTAAATAATTTTCAAAGGTTGGAAACACGTTGATATGATCCCACGCAATGCCACTCAAAAGAGCAATATTTGGTTGGTATAAATGAAATTTTGGTCGGCGGTCAATTGGAGAACTTAAATATTCATCGCCTTCAAGCACCATAAAGTCGGCATCATCGGTCAGTTTTACCATCACATCAAAACCCTCTAACTGTGCGCCTACCATATAGTCCACTTCAATATCGTGGTAATTCAAAACGTGTAATATCATGGCTGTAATGGTTGTTTTGCCATGACTCCCCCCTATCACTACCCGTGTTTTGTGTTTAGATTGTTCATATAAAAACTCTGGATATGAATATATTTTAAGTCCTAATTCCTGCGCTTTTAAAAGTTCAGGATTGTCCTCTTTGGCGTGCATTCCAAGCACAACTGCATCTATGTTTTTAGTGATTTTTTCTGAGTACCACCCAAAACTAGTTGGCAACAATCCAGCAGCGTTTAATCGCGATTTAGAAGGCTCAAAAATAGTGTCATCACTTCCAGTAACTTGCATTCCTTTATGGTGAAGTGCCAACGCTAAATTGTGCATCGCAGCACCACCTATTGCAATAAAATGTACATTCATTGTGTGAGTTTATGAGAAGTAAATATACGGAATGAGGTTAGATTTTTTTAAGGCTTTAGCAATAAAATTATTTCCTTTTCTTCCAAAGCTTGTTCGAAATCTGGCTGTACTAAGAGTGCTTTTTCAATAGAGCTAAGAGCTTCAGAGAATTTGCTCTGAGCCTTAAACAACTGTGCCTGAGTTAAATAAGCAACCTCTAAAGGCTCCTGATCTTTAGATGAAAACTCATCAATATAAAATTGAATATAACGCAGTCCAAAAGAATGCTTTGTATTAACAAGTACACAGGCGGAAGCTACAAGAAAATGTATCGAATTGTTATGTGCTTTTAAATGACTTGAGTTTGATAATTTAGGCTCAAAACAAGCCAACTGCTTTAGACTTTCTAACCCTTTTTTGTAATACGTCTTTGCTAACTCTTCTTGATTTGAATTTTGATAAATATATGCTTTGGCAAAATACCCTTGCGCTTTGGAAAGCTGTTCTAATTCACTCGCATAGATCATTGCTTTGTCATAGCTGCCCCCTAAAAATCCTGGCAGTTGAGTGTATAATTTTACCATGGCCCAACGCACTTCTTTATGGGTTGCATCTAATTCAGCCGCTTTAAGAAACGATGCTTTTACTTTAGAAATTAACCCAAGTGCTTTAAGTTTAGACCCTTCTTTGGCAAGCTTCCCTAAAACGCCTCCATACTTGTAATGAGAAGTAGCGTTCTTAGCATCTAAATCCCGAAATTGTCTGTAGTACTTAGCTGCTTTTTCCCAGTTGCTTTGAGACCCGTAAGCATCCCCCATCAATTCTAGCAATTCTAAATTTTGAGGGGTTTTAGATAAATAAACTTCTAGCTTCTGAATAGCTTGAGTGTAGTTTTTAATTTCAAATAAGGCATCAAATTCTTGGGTGTAGTTTTGACCTATTAAGAGGTATGGACATAATAAAATCAGTAAGAATTTCTTCATGTCTGTAGGTTTTTAACGGTTTAACATCGCCCACAAACTGTCTTTGAGTTGAACAATTCCTGATTGTGCTACCGACGAAATAAACAAGTAATCGATAGGCAATTCAGCATCCAACTCTTCAATCAGCTCCGCTTTTAGCTCATCGTCAAGCATATCACTTTTAGAAATAGCAATCAAACGATCTTTATCGAGCATCTCTGGATTATAGCGACGCAACTCATCTAATAAAATATCGTATTGTTTTCTAATATCATCCGCATCTGCTGGAATCAAAAACAAAAGAATGGAGTTTCGTTCAATATGACGTAAAAAATAATGCCCTAGCCCTTTTCCTTCTGCTGCGCCTTCAATAATGCCAGGAATATCAGCCATCACAAACGATTGGTAATCTCTATATTCTACGATTCCTAAATTCGGTTTTAAGGTTGTAAATTCATAATCTGCAATTTTTGGTTTTGCAGAAGTAATGACAGATAACAACGTTGATTTTCCCGCATTTGGAAACCCTACCAATCCCACATCGGCTAAGATTTTAAGTTCTATGGTCACATATTTTTCTACCATTGGAAGTCCAGGTTGAGCATAACGTGGGGTTTGGTTGGTAGAAGATCTAAAATGCCAATTTCCTAACCCTCCTTTACCACCTTCACAAAGGATAACCTCTTCATGGTTTTCAGTAATTTCAAAAAGAATTTCGTTTGTATCTGTATCTCTAAGAACTGTTCCCAAAGGCACATCAACATAAACGTCTTCTCCATCAGCCCCAGTACTACGACTTTTACTTCCCGATCCTCCATGACCAGCTCTAAAGTGCCGTTTAAATTTCAAGTGGTGTAACGTCCAAAGATGTTCGTTTCCACGTACAATCACATGACCGCCACGACCCCCATCACCACCATCAGGACCGCCTTTTGTGATAAATTTTTCTCGATGTAGGTGCACTGATCCCTTTCCTCCGTTCCCAGAGCAAGCAAACATTTTTACATAATCAACAAAATTACCTTCAGTCATCTAATGAGTTTTATATTACAGCGTATTAATTACTGTGTTCAATCGAACCGTAATAGCTTCAACAGACCCTACGCCATCCACACCAAAATATTTATTATTAGCAGCATAATACGACTTTAAAATTGCTGTTTCTGCGTAATATATTTTTATTCTATTTCTAACCACTGTGTCATTTGCATCATCTGGTCTGCCACTAGTTTCACCTCGTTTGAGAAGACGTTCTACCAAAACCTCATCGTCCACTTCTAATGCAATCATCGCACTAATTTCAGTATCATAGGAATCTAAAAGTGCATCCAAAGCTTCAGCCTGTAATACATTTCTAGGAAACCCATCAAAGATAAACCCTTTTGAATCTAGGTTTTTAGCGACTTCTGCACTGAGCATATCAATGGTCACTTGATCTGGAACTAACTCACCTTTATCCATAAAAGACTTTGCTAATGTTCCTAATTCGGTTTCATTTTTAATATTAAAACGAAACACATCTCCAGTAGAAATATGGATCAAACCATAGGTCTCTTTTAAAAAAGCGGCCTGCGTTCCTTTACCAGCGCCCGGAGGGCCAAATAATACTAAATTTTTCATTTTTATTCAAACTTTAAAATATTGGCTTCTAAATGAAGTCAATCTTAGCAACTAAAATCAAGCTGCAAAGATAATCAATTGTAAAGGTTTTGATTCGTTTTGATGGCCGATTTTAGTGTTCGATTTCATTTTTAAGTGTATTTTTGTGGTGTATTTATAAAATCGTTCAAGAAAATCTTAAAATGGAGTATTTCTCATCAAACTTCAAACTTGGTATTTTAGGTGGCGGTCAACTCGGGAAAATGTTACTTTACACAACTCGAAAATTTGACATTCACACCTGTGTTTTAGATCCCAGTCCAGAAGCCCCAAGTAAACTTGCCTGTAATGAATTCTTTGAAGGGGATTTGATGGATTATGACACTGTTTATAATTTCGGAAAAAAAGTAGACACCCTCACCATCGAGATTGAAAATGTCAATGTAAATGCCCTCAAAGTACTTGAAAAAGAAGGAGTAAATGTATTTCCTTCTTCAAAAACATTAGAAATCATTCAGAATAAAGCAAAACAAAAATTGTTTTATATCGATCATAATTTACCAACAGCCGCTTTTAAAAGGTTTGCTTACTCCGATGAAATTTATACCGCTGTTGAACACAGTAGTATTAAATTTCCTTTTGTATGGAAAAGTGCTCAGTTTGGTTATGACGGAACTGGAGTAAAAATTGTACGCTCTGCAGATGATTTGAAAGACTTACCAAATGTAGAGTGTATTACAGAAGATCTAGTTCCTTTTAAAAATGAACTAGCAGTGATTGTTGCAAGGAATGAAAAAGGAGATGTGAAAGTATATCCCGTTGTAGAAATGGAATTTCATCCAGAAGCAAACCAAGTCGAATATGTTTTATGCCCCGCAAGAATTTCTAAAGACATTGCAACCAAAGCAGAACTAATCGCCCTAAAAACATCCGCAGCATTTGAACATGTGGGACTTCTAGCTGTAGAGATGTTTTTAACTCAAGACAATGAAATTCTCATAAACGAAGTCGCACCAAGACCGCATAATTCTGGACATCAAACTATAGAAGCCAGCTACACCTCCCAATTTGAACAACACATTAGAGCCATCTTAGGCTTGCCAATGGGAAGTACCAAAAATAAACTAAGTGGGGTGATGGTTAATTTAGTAGGTGCCGAAGGCAACACTGGAGAAGTTGTCTATGAAAACATAGAAAAAATAATGGAAATGGATGGTGTAACACCCCATATTTATGGTAAAAAACAAACACGTCCTTTTCGAAAAATGGGACATGTCACCATCGTTCATTCAAATATCGAAAATGCAAGAGCGATTGCTCAAGAAGTAAAACAGTCAATCAAAGTAATAAGTAAATAATATGGCACAAGTAGGAATCATTATGGGAAGCGACAGCGACATGCCTGTCATGAAAGAAGCAATAGCAATTCTGGAAGGATTTGATATCCAAGTAGAAGTAGACATCGTATCTGCACACCGCACTCCTGAAAAATTATTTGATTATGGTTCAAAGGCGCATCAACGTGGATTAAAAGTGATTATTGCTGGTGCTGGTGGTGCTGCGCATTTACCAGGAATGATTGCTTCCTTAAGTCCATTACCTGTAATAGGTGTCCCTGTAAAATCTAGTAATTCAATTGATGGATGGGACTCTATATTATCTATATTACAAATGCCTGGAGGTGTTCCTGTAGCAACTGTTGCTTTAAATGGCGCTAAAAATGCTGGTATCTTAGCTGCTCAAATTATTGGAGCTTCGGATAGTTGTGTTTTAGACAAAGTTTTAATGTACAAAGAAGGGTTGAAATTAAAAGTTCTAGAAGCATCCAAAAACATCACATCTTAAGTGTCCCCAAAAAAGAACCCACATGAATGTACTCGATACGCGTTTTGAAACGCCTTACAATACTGCACCATTTTCAAAAATTAAAACTGACGCTTTTTTACCCGCTTTTATAAAAGCAATTGAAAGCACCAAAAATGAAATTGATCAGATTGTTGAAAATAAAGCAACCCCTTCTTTTAAAAACACAATTGAAGCCTTAGATTATACGGGTGAGCAACTTGATCGGATTTCGACTATTTTCTTTAATTTGAATGCTGCAGAAACAAATGAAGAAATTCAAAAAATAGCACAAGAAGTATCTCCACTATTAACGGAGTTTTCAAATGATGTGGCTTTAAATACGGCTCTTTTTGACCGTGTCAAATATGTTTACAACACAAAAGAATCGCTTTCACTAAATGAAGAACAAAAAACACTTTTAGATAAAAAGTATAAAGGATTTTCGAGAAATGGTGCCAACCTTAGTAACGATCAAAAAGAAGTATTGCGCGCCATTGATAAAGAGCAAAGTCAACTCAAACTTACCTTTGGAGAACATATTTTAGCAGAAACTAACCGCTATGAGCTTCTAATTTCCGAACTATCAGATTTAGATGGACTGCCAGAAGGAGCCATTGAGGCTGCCAAACAATTGGCGGAAGAAAAAAATAAAAAAGGCTGGTTAATCACACTTGACTATCCGAGCTATATACCTTTCATGACCTATGCGAAAAACAGAGCGTTACGAAAAAAATTGGCAATCGCATTTGGACAAAAAGGCTTTCAAAATGACAACTTAGATAACCAAGAAATCGTTCTAAAAATAGCAAAACTGCGTTTCAAAAGAGCTCAATTACTAGGATATAAAACCCATGCACATTTTGTTTTAGAAGAACGTATGGCTAAAACTCCTGAGACCGTGGGAACTTTTTTGGAAGATCTCTTATCAAAGGCACTTCCTGCTGCCAAAAAAGAGTTTGAAGAACTAGAGAATTTTGCAAAAAACTTAGACTCTATTGATCAGTTAGAAAAATGGGACAGTGCTTATTATTCTGAAAAACTAAAACAAGAACGATTCAATTTTGACGACGAACAATTAAAACCTTACTTTAAATTAGAAACGGTTATTAAAGGAGCTTTTGAAGTCGCTCAGAAATTATTTGGGTTACAATTCATACAAACGGACACTATTGACACCTATCACAAAGATGTGATGACCTATAAAGTAGAGGATTCAAACCAAAATTTAGTGGCCATTTTTTATGCCGATTTTTTCCCAAGATCAGGCAAACGTAATGGCGCTTGGATGACTTCTTTTAAATCTCAATATGTAAAAAATAACACAAATGAAAGACCACAAGTATCCATCGTTTGTAATTTTACTAAACCGACGGCAACCAAACCATCTTTATTGACCTTTAACGAAGTTACGACTCTTTTTCATGAATTTGGACACGCCCTTCATGGGATGTTAGCTGACACCGTTTATCCGACTTTATCTGGCACCAGCGTGGCATGGGACTTTGTTGAATTGCCAAGTCAAATTATGGAAAATTGGTGCTATGAAAAAGAAGCATTGGCACTCTTTGCTAAGCATTATGAAACAGGTGACAGTATTCCAATGGAGCTTATTGACAAAATAAAAGCAGCCTCCACATTCCAACAAGGAATGCAAACCCTGAGGCAGTTGAGTTTTGGCTTACTGGATATGAGTTGGCATGGAATTGATCCAACCGAAATAACAGACGTAAAACAGCACGAAAGCACTGCATTCTTAGAAACACAATTATTTCCAAGTGTAGCACAAAATTGTATGTCAACAGCTTTTGCACACATATTTCAAGGAGGCTATTCATCAGGATACTACAGCTACAAATGGGCAGAAGTTTTAGATGCTGATGCCTTTGAATATTTTAAAGAAAATGACCTTTTTGACCCAAAAATTGCAGCCGCTTTCAAAACGCATATATTGAGTAAAGGGGGCACGCAAGACCCTTTAGAATTGTATGTTAAGTTTCGTGGACAAAAACCAAAAACAGAGGCCTTACTAAGGCGATCAGGACTTTTGAACTAGTGTCAAAACAAACACCAAAACAAGAACTATAATCGGAATAGCTTCCACCCAAAAAACAGAATAGTACCTGTTTCTTTTTTTCGTGCTTTTAGCTAAAAACACCGCCAACAGAACAACTGAAAAAGTAAGTATCAAAAAACGATTTTGATTAAACTGATGTTTAAAAAATTCTAATAAGATAGAATCTCCTAACAAGGCGTATCCAATAATTTTTGTGTTTTGAATTCCAATTTTTTGGGGAATGGTTGAAAGGTAAAGTTGATCTACATCTAAATCACGAATCTCAAAAGGGAGCATCAAGACGATGACTATGAATATGCGTTGTAACACTAAAATGCAATGGTCCAAACTTAGTACTAATTGGGATTCCAAAATTGGCAACACTACCGTAGTCATCGCCCAAACAAATGCAATGATATAAATTTTAACACCTCCAACAGACCTTAGGTTTTTTGGGGTCTTGATCCCCATTGGAATGGCATATAAAAAAGTAATCAATGCTAGAAATACATAGACAATCTGACTGCTTTGCTGCAGTTGAAAAAACACAAATCCAAAACCCGTCAAACTCAAAACAGACACCAATTGAATGTATTTTAATTTGGTCGTAAGAGAGCGGTAATAAAACTTCGTTAATCCAAAATACTTAACAAAATTATACCCTGCAACTGAAGCACAAAAGGTGGCACTATAAAAAAATATTGAACCCATTAAGTTCAATTCATAAGCTGTTAAAACGCTAAAAGAAAGTACCGCTAGTGCTACGTGCAGACTGCTATTTATGTAAAAATCTAGGAAGCGTTTAAACAAAGTCATAGCACAAAAATAGGCAAACTGTTAATAACCCTTTTAATTGTTTAATAACTTTAAACTACTATGAATTAAAACATTATTAAATTCCTTAGTTTTGTTCTTTATTTAAGATTTCTACAAGATGAAAACAGATGTATTTGCCTTAAGACATATTGGACCAAAAGAGGTACACTGTGATGAAATGCTACAGGTTGTTGGTGCAAATTCTATTGAAGAATTAATCCAAGAAACGGTTCCTGATAACATTCGACTCCAGTCGCCCTTAAACTTGGAAGCCCCCTTGAGTGAACAAGAATATCTTGAACACATTCATCAACTCGCCTCAAAAAACAAGGTTTATAAATCTTTTATTGGAATGGGCTACCACCCTTCCAATTTGCCAGCGGTTATTCAAAGAAATATTTTAGAAAACCCAGGGTGGTACACGGCTTATACGCCCTACCAAGCAGAAATTGCTCAAGGGCGCTTAGAAGCTTTGCTCAATTACCAGACCATGATCACCGATTTGACAGGTATGGAACTTGCCAATGCTTCTCTATTGGATGAAAGTACTGCTGCCGCTGAAGCGATGGCACTATTATTTGCAGTACGTCCAAAACCACAAGTAAAAGCAGGCACAGTAAAGTTTTTTGTTTCGAATGAAATTTTACCACAAACTCTCTCTGTCTTAAAAACTCGGGCAACTCCGATTGGAATTGAATTGGTGTTAGGAGCGGTTGAAGATTTTGACTTTTCAACTGAGTTTTTTGGCGCACTACTTCAATATCCAGGAAAATCGGGAGTTATTATAGATTTACAAAACTTTATTTCCAAAGCAAATCAAAACGATATAAAAGTAGCTGTTGCAGCTGATATACTTAGCTTAGTTACTTTGGAAGCTCCCGGAAAATTTGGCGCAGATGTTGTAGTTGGCACGACCCAACGTTTCGGAATCCCCATGGGATATGGTGGGCCACATGCAGCCTATTTTGCAACAAAAGAAGCATACAAACGATTTATTCCTGGAAGAATTATAGGAGTCACTAAAGACATGGATGGCAATCGTGCCATGCGAATGGCGCTGCAAACTCGCGAACAACATATCAAAAGAGATCGGGCAACTTCCAACATATGTACCGCACAAGTATTACTTGCTGTGATGGCAGGAATGTATGCTGTTTATCACGGTCCTGAAGGATTAAAATATATAGCCACTAAAGTTCATTCTACCACCGCCACTTTAGCGAACGCTCTAGAAGGTTTAGGGTTTAAATTAGTCCACAAATCCTTTTTTGATACCCTCCAAGTTAGCGTTCCTGAGAATTTAACTCTCAAAACTATAGCAGAGCAAAAAGAAGTTAATTTTTATTATCCAGATGCAACAACCGTTTCTATCTCGATAAATGAAACGACAACGCTTTCAGACCTTAATTTAATTCTATCCATTTTTGCAGAGGTCTATAACAAAAAAACAACTCAACTTCAAGGATTGAGTTTAAACACAAGAATCCCAGAAACTGCACAACGTCGTTCCGATTTTATGACGAATGTGGTTTTTAACAGTCACCATTCAGAAACGGAATTGATGCGTTATATAAAACGCTTGGAACGCAAAGATTTATCCTTAAATTTCTCTATGATTTCATTGGGGTCATGCACAATGAAACTCAATGCTGCCGTAGAAATGCTGCCATTAAGCTGGCCAAATTGGGGGAACATCCACCCGTTTTCTCCTTTAGACCAAGTAGAAGGCTACCAAACTATGCTCACCAAACTTGAAGATCAGCTCACCGAAATTACCGGTTTTGCAGGGACATCCCTTCAGCCAAATTCTGGAGCTCAAGGTGAATTTGCAGGGCTTATGGTCATTAGAGCCTATCATAAATCTAGAGGAGATACACACCGAAAAATATGTATCATTCCATCATCTGCACACGGAACCAATCCTGCAAGTGCTGTAATGGCAGGGATGAAAGTTATTGTAACAAAATCATCTGAAAATGGAAATATTGATGTAGAAGATTTAAGAGAAAAAGCAACGCTCCATAAAGACAATTTAGCAGCCTTAATGGTAACATACCCTTCTACCCACGGAGTGTATGAGTCTGCGATCAAAGAAATTACTCAAATCATTCACGATAATGGTGGTCAGGTTTATATGGATGGTGCCAATATGAATGCACAAGTCGGTTTGACAAATCCTGGAAATATTGGTGCCGATGTGTGCCACTTGAATCTTCATAAAACTTTTGCAATTCCTCACGGAGGTGGAGGCCCTGGAGTTGGTCCCATTTGTGTTGCCAAACAATTAACTCCCTTTTTACCTGGAAACCCCTTAATTGAAACAGGAGGATCATCAGCCATTAATTCTATTTCTGGAGCTCCCTTTGGTTCGTCCCTAGCTTGTTTGATTTCCTATGGTTATGTCAAAATGTTAGGTGCTAAAGGTTTGACCGATTCTACAAAAATTGCCATCCTAAATGCCAACTACATCAAAGAACGTCTTCAAGGACATTATGATACATTATACTCTGGTGAACGTGGACGTGCAGCTCATGAAATGATTATTGACTGTCGCGGATTTAAAGCCAACGGTGTTGAAGTGGTGGATATTGCAAAACGACTTATGGACTTCGGATTTCATGCCCCTACGGTTTCCTTTCCAGTTGCGGGCACCATGATGATTGAACCTACAGAAAGTGAAGGAAAAGCAGAAATGGATCGTTTTTGTGATGCTATGATTGCCATTAGAAAAGAAATTGAATCCGCAAGCAAAGAACAGCCAAACAATCCTCTAAAAAACGCACCGCACACTCAAGAGATGCTCACCAACGATGTCTGGGAATTTCCTTACAGCAGAGCCGTTGCCGCATTCCCATTGGACTATATAAAAGAAGATAAATTTTGGCCGTCTGTCCGTCGTGTAGATGACGCTTATGGAGATCGAAATTTAATATGTACATGTGCGCCAATTGAAGCATATGAAGACGCTTAATACACATACTATGAATATTAAAATTACAGGAATCGGGAGTTATATTCCAAAAATAGTACAAAAAAATGATGCTTTTCAAAACCACTCATTTTTAAACATTGATGGATCTGAAATTCCGTCCTCTAATGAGGTCATTGTAGAAAAATTTAAAGCTATTACTGGCATTTCCGAACGTCGCTATGCAGAGGACCACCTAACGACTTCTGACCTAGGAGCGTTGGCCGCCGAAAAAGCGATTGCAGATGCAGACATCGATCCTGAAACTTTAGATTACATCATTCTTGCACACAACTTTGGAGATGTCAAATCAGGATCCATTCAAAGTGATATTTTACCATGTTTGGCTGCACGTGTTAAAAATAGTTTAAAAATAAAAAACCCGAAATGTGTGGCTTATGACATTCTGTTTGGATGCCCAGGCTGGGTTGAAGGCGTCGTTCAGGCACAAGCTTTTATCAAAGCTGGAATGGCAAAAAGATGTTTAGTGATCGGAGCTGAAACACTCTCAAGAGTGGTCGACCCACATGACAGAGATTCCATGATTTACTCAGATGGTGCAGGTGCAACTATCATTGAATCATCAGATGATGAAGGTGGTATTTTATCTCACGAATCGGCTTCTTACACACATGATGAAGTTTATCATTTGTTCTTTGGTTGTTCAAACAACAAGTCTTTTGAGCAGGACACACGATTCATAAAAATGTACGGACGTAAAATTTATGAGTTCGCTTTATCAAATGTTCCTGCTGCCATGAAAACTTGTTTGGATAATAGCGGTATGGATATTAAGGATGTGAAAAAAATATTGATTCATCAAGCAAATGAAAAAATGGACGAGGCGATTGTAAATCGTTTCTACAGACTTTACAAAACACCTGTTCCAGAGGGCATCATGCCGATGAGTATTCACAAACTAGGAAACAGTTCAGTAGCAACCGTACCTACTTTATTGGACCTTATTAAAAGTGGTCACATGGAAGGTCATCAGCTTAATAAAGGAGATATTGTTATATTTGCTAGCGTTGGTGCAGGAATGCACATCAATGCGATCACTTATAAATACTAATATGTACGCCACTAATTTTCCTAAAAAACGTTACAAGCACACACTCAGATTTCTCAAAAAACACATTGCGCTTACAGAAACCATTTTGGATTTAGGCGTTGACAATCCTTTTTCAGAACTTCTAAAAACAGAAGGATTTAGTGTAAGCAATACTTCTGGAGAAGATTTGGACCTCAACACAAATACACTAGAAACTAACAATTCTGATGTTGTGACCGCCTTTGAAATTTTTGAACATTTACTATCCCCTTTTACGGTTTTAAAAAATATCAAGTCTCAAAAATTAGTAGCTAGCATTCCACTGCGGTTGTGGTTTGCATCTGCCTACCGCAGTAAAACTGATGTGAGAGATCGTCATTTTCATGAGTTTGAATCTTGGCAATTTGATTGGTTGTTAGAAAAAACAGGGTGGAAAATTATCGCCACCGAAAAATGGACGAATCCTACCAAAAAAATTGGATTTAGACCTTTGCTTCGCTGGTTTACACCACGATATTATATTGTTTACGCCGAAAGAATTTGAAGTTTTATGTTGTTATACCAGCCCATAATGAAGAAGACTTCATTGCACTAACACTTCAGTCGTTAGTAAAACAATCTTTACTACCTAGCAAAGTTGTAGTAGTAGATGATAATTCTACTGACACAACAGCATCCATCGTAACAAATTTAGCCAAACAATACTCATGTATTTCCTTGGTTTCAAACAATTCCTCCGAAACACACTTGCCAGGTGGAAAAATCATCAATGCTTTTTACAAAGGTTTTGATGCCTTAGATTCGGAATATGATGTTATTTGTAAATTTGATGCAGATGTGATATTTCCTGAGAATTATTTAAAAACTCTCGCTAAGCATTACCAAAACAATCTACGTTTGGGCATGGTGGCTGGACACTGTTATATAAAACAAAATGGAAGTTGGGTATTAGAAAATTTAACCTCAAAAGATCACATTCGAGGGGGACTGAAAGCCTACAGAAAAGATTGTTTTTCAGAAATTGGAGGGCTCAAAAAATCGATGGGATGGGATACTATTGACGAGTTGCTAGCCCTTTACTACGGCTGGGAATTTGAAACGGACGCTTCTTTGCACGTAAAACACCTCAAACCAACAGGCGCAAATTATAATAAGAGTGCCAAACATTTACAGGGAACTGCCTTGTATAAAATGCGCTATGGCTTTGCTTTGGCATTTTTATCCGCCTTAAAATTAGCTTACAAAAAACGACGTATAAATCTTTTGTGGGATTATATCGCGGGCTATATCAAAGCATTCAATCAAAAAGAACCCTTTCTGATTGATGCAGAGCAAGGGGCGTTTGTGAGAGCCTATCGTTGGAAAAATATCAAACGTAAATTTAGGCTTCAACGCTAACCATCCAATTCAATTCGTCTGGAAGAGTTCCAATTCTAACGCCATTAATGGTATCCAAAACCAATTGTCCAACTGGGCTGGTATCCGATACATGAATTAGTGATTCTTTATATCCAATCTCTTGAATCATAGCAATACCCACGGCAGTACCTGTTCCAAATGCTTCTTCTAATTGACCATTATTTGAAGCTTCAATAACCTCATCAATCGTAATGGGACGTTCTACTACTTCATAGCCTTTATGACGCAAAAAACCAATCACACTCATGCGTGTAATGCCTGCTAAAATTGATCCATCCAAAGAAGGAGTTACAAATGCACCATTTATCTTAAAAAAAATATTCATAGTACCTACTTCTTGAATGTATTTAAATTCATTAGCATCTAACCATAGTACTTGATCAAAGCCTTTGGATTTAGCAATTTCAGTGGGAAGTACAGCAGCTGCATAATTTCCTGCAGCTTTGGCTTCTCCTGTACCTCCATGTGCTGCACGAATAAAAGTGGTTTCAGCATACAATCGAACTCGGTTGGTATAGATTGGTTTTGACGGCGAGGCCATCACAATAAATTTATAAGAATTGGCGGCACGCATTCCAATAAAAGCTTCATCTGCAAACATAAAAGGACGCAAATATAAGGCACTTCCTTCGTGAGGAGGAATCCATTTTTGATCCAAATGAACGAGTTGCTTTAAAGCATCTACAAACAGTTTTTCGGGGAACTCAGGCATTCCTAAACGGCGTGCACTAAAATTTAAACGTTCTGCATTTTTTTCGGGACGAAATAATAAGGGTGTCCCTGTAGCACCCAGTGTTGCTTTCATGCCTTCAAACAGGGCTTGACCATAATGCAATGCCATACAGGCTGGATGCATTGGAATGGTCTCCATCGGGGTTATTCTAGGGTTTTTCCATTGTCCATCTTCATAATCACAGACAAACATGTGATCTGTAAACGTGCGCCCTAAAGCAATGGTATCAAAATCGAGAGTATCGACTTTTGAATCCTTAACGGTAGTGATTGAAATTGAGTTTGACATTGATTTGATGCGTTTTAAAATGAGGTTAACTATAAACTTATTTATACTTTTTTAGTTGTGTTTTAGTGAAATCACTTAAGATCAAGCGACCACTAATAGAAGCACGTTTATTTAATAATTCGTTCCAATGCTCAGTATCCTCCCAGAAAGTTTCTTTTAACTTCTGAAGGGCTTCTGGATTGTATTCGCACAGTTGTTCTGCCAGCAATTTTACTTCAGCGTTTAAGGTGTCTAGTGAAGGGCAAATTTTCATATATAACCCTTTTTCCAGCGCCCATTGCGCAGAGAAAAATGCAGAAGCTTCCAAACTTAATTGAGACATGGCACTTAAGCCTATTTTACGAGATACAGCAGGCTCAATTACAAAAGGGCCTATACCAATAGTGAGTTCACTTAGTTTTATTTCCGAATGGGGAGTTGCCAAACAATAATCAGTCGCCGCAGCCAAACCAACACCACCACCCACTGCTTTTCCTTGCACACGACCAATAGTAATTTTTGGACAGTTACGTAGGGCATTGATCACATTGGCAAACCCTTTAAAAAATTCTGCGCCTTGTTCAGGATTTGAAATGGCTATTAATTCTTCAAAACTAGCCCCTGCACAAAAGGTGCGATCGCCACCACTTTTAAGAACGATGACTGCTATGGATGAATCCCTACCGGCAGTTTCTATTAATTCCGTAAGCCTTGCTAACATTGCTGCTGGCAAAGCATTGTGAGGCGGATTATAAAATTCAATATAACAGACTTTATTTTCGACGTTAAGATGTACGTAAGAAGTTGACATATTCGCTGAATTTGTTTAGGCTAATATACTAGAATTTTAGGGTTTTAACTACCTACTTAAAACTTCATAAACGGAAACTGAGACTCCAAGGCTTGCGCCTTCTTAGATAAGGACGACAAAAATGCAGCATGTCCAGTTGCCATAGGATGAATCGGTTTGTGTGCGAAGCCTTTTTGTAGTTGATTGACTTCTTGCATAATTGGAATTGTCTCTGGATGTATCCAAATCGATTGAAATTTCTCCCACACATAATCAATGGCAATTTGATTAGGGTGCACCATATCTTGTTTATAAAAACGGTAATCTCTCAGCTCGTCCATTAACAACTCATAAGAAGGAAAATAGCAGGTGTTTTCAGTTGTATTTATGACAGAGTGAAGTGCCGTCATCAAATGGGCTTTACTCAAATTGTTTTCAACAAAACCATCTTTAAGGTGTCGAACAGGTGAAATTGAAAATACAACAGTCACTTTAGGATTAAATGATTTTAATATTGAAATAATAGAATTAAAAGTATCCTGAAGTTCATCGACACTTAAAATAGATTTATCGAACTCCCTTTGGGGTTGTTTATGGCAATTTGCCACCGTTGTTTTTGACTGTATGTGTTCATAAACCCAGGCCGTTCCAAATGTTAAAATGACATGTGATGCGCTCTGCAATTGGTCTTGAGTTGATTTCAAAGCCTTATTGAGATGGTCTAAAATTTCAGATTGAGACGTTGAATTCAACCGCGAATGTGCTTGAAAGCTTTGCCAATAACCATTACTAAAAAAAATATCATTTTCAGTGTAAAACTTGTTCTGACGTGCTCTAGATAACAAGTCCAAAATCGCAATAGGGTGAAACAATACACCCAATGGATTTACATTGTTTTGAAATTTATAATATGAAAATTTCTCTGCTATATTTTCAGCAAAACAGGACCCTAATAAAACTAATTTAGAACTATAATCGATAACTGGCGATTGTATTTCTAAAGGTAGTTGAGTTTGAAGTTTCACAATGCGCAGATTACAGGATGTAGGATTTGGCTTTTTCTAAGGCCTCTTGCAGTCCCGCTGGGTTCTTCCCACCAGCGGTTGCATAAAAGGGTTGTCCGCCGCCACCGCCTTGAATGTATTTCCCAAGTTCGCGTACAATGGTTCCAGCATTGAGTCCTTTTGAAGCTACTAATCCTTTGGACACATAACATGAGAGTAATGCTTTCCCTTTGTGCTCCGTACCAAAAAGTAGCACAGAATTATCAAACTCCTGCCCTATTTCAAACGACAAATCTTTAATACCTGTAGCATCTAAGTCTACCAATTTAGCTAAAAAGTTGACTCCATTGATCGTTTCTACTTCTTGTTTTAAATTTCCTTTCATAGACGCTGCTTTGTCTTTTAAAAGAGATTCGATTTGTTTTTTAAGTTTTGAATTTTCAGATTTTAAATCGCTCAAAGATTTGACGGGGTCACTCGAATTATTAAGTGCTAATTTGATTTGATCAAAACTTGCATTATTTCGAACATAAAATTCTTTTGCGGCATCATTTGTGATAGCTTCGATTCGACGAATTCCGGCTGCTACAGCTCCTTCTGATTTAATTTTAAAATGCCATATATCAGCCGTATTATTGACATGAGTTCCTCCACACAATTCGATCGAATTTCCAAAACGAATGGTTCGGACTACATCACCATATTTTTCGCCAAAAAGGGCCATTGCACCTTGTGAAACAGCTTGCTCCATAGGTACGGCTCGTTGCTCGTCTAAATCTAACTTTCCTTCAATTCTGGCATTTACAAAACTTTCAATCTCTTTTAATTGCTCGTCAGTAACTTTCGAGAAATGAGAAAAATCAAAACGTAAATATTTCGAGTGTACTGCGGAGCCTTTTTGTTCTACATGCGTCCCCAAGACTTCTCTAAGTGCCTGATGAAGCAAATGAGTTGCGGTATGGTTACATTCCGTACGGAATCGTTGATTAGTATCTACTACCGCCTTGAACGTCTCTGTTAAATTTTTAGGCAAATGCTTCGCCATGTGAATGGCTATATTATTTTCTCTTTTAGTATCTAAAATATAAACAACATCTCCATTAGCAGCTTCTAAATACCCCTTATCTCCTACCTGTCCGCCACTTTCTGAGTAAAAGGGAGTTAGATTAAATACTAGCTGGTATTGTTCACCATCTTTAACAGAGGTTACTTTTCTATATTTCGTGAGTTTAACAGATGTTTTTAAGACATCATAGCCTACAAATTCTTGTACAGCATCTTCCAAAAGGACTGTCCAATCTTCAGTAGAAACCTCACTTGCTGCTCTTGAACGGGTTTTTTGCTTTTGAAGTTCTTTTTCAAAACCGACTGTATCTAAGGTCATCTTTTTTTCACTAAGGATCAGAGCGGTTAAATCTACAGGAAATCCATAAGTGTCATACAATTCAAAAGCTTTATCGCCAGAAACATGCGTTCCTTTAGTTGTTTCAATAATACGATCCAACAATACCAATCCTTGATCAAGAGTTCTCAAAAAAGACGCTTCTTCTTCTTTTATTACATTTTGTATTAATTGTTTTTGAGCTAAAATTTCTGGAAAAACGGTTCCCATCTGTTTAGTTAGCACAGAAACCAATCGGTACATGAAAGGTTCTTTAAGATCCAAAAAGGTAAATCCATAACGGACGGCACGCCTTAAGATTCTACGAATTACATAACCAGCACCTGTATTGCTAGGTAGCTGCCCATCTGCGATAGAAAAAGCCACTGCTCTGACGTGGTCAGAGATCACACGAATAGCGATGTCTTGTTTGGGTTGTTTTCCGTAAACATGCCCAGAAATGGTTTCGATTTCTCGAATGATCGGAGTAAAAACATCGGTATCATAGTTGGATTTTACATTTTGAAGCACCATACATAAGCGCTCAAACCCCATTCCTGTATCAATGTGTTTATTTGGTAACGGCTCTAAATTTCCATTTGCTTTACGGTTAAATTCCATAAATACGAGATTCCAAATTTCTACCACTTGAGGATGATCTTTGTTGATCAATTCTTGACCTGGTATGTTTGCTTTTTCTTCTTTAGAACGAATGTCCACATGAATTTCGCTACAAGGACCACATGGACCTTGATCACCCATTTCCCAAAAATTATCATTTTTATTCCCCATCAAAATACGATCTTCAGGGATCAATGTTTTCCATAAGTCATAGGCTTCAGAATCTACGGTAGTACCGTCGTCTTTACTTCCTTCAAATACGGTTACATACAGAATTTCTTTATCTATTTTATAAACTTCAGTCAACAATTCCCAAGCCCATTCAATGGCTTCTTTTTTGAAATAATCTCCAAAACTCCAGTTTCCTAACATTTCAAAAAGGGTGTGGTGATAGGTGTCATATCCGACTTCTTCTAAGTCGTTGTGTTTTCCTGAAACTCTTAAACATTTTTGAGTATCGGTAATTCGGTTTTGTGGTGGCGCACCTTGACCAAGAAAAAACGGCTTAAACGGTGCCATCCCCGAATTGACAAACAACAGAGAAGGGTCATCTTTAACAACCATAGGAGCGGATTGCAAAATTTGATGTTTTTTAGATTCAAAAAAAGTTAAAAATTGAGATCTTATATCTTGAGATTTCATGCAAAAATGTTAAGCTTAGTGTAATAATTTGTTTTTAATTAGAAACAATTTATATATTTGTTTAAAAGGCAAACTTTATTTAGCAAAGTCTGTCTATTATCCAACAAAAATAGAACTTTTTAGGCAATGTCTAATGTAAAATATTATTACGATCCCGAAACGCTTACCTACCGTCAAATAATTCGGAAAAAAAGAACAGCAATCAAACACACTATGGTGTTCTTAATGGCTGCTAGTATTTTTGGTTTTTTAATCGTTTTAGTAGCCGGTCAATATTTTGAATCTCCGAAGGAAAAAGCTTTGAATAGAGAACTTCAAAACTTAGAACTTCACTTCAACCTTCTTAATAAAAAAATGGAAGAAGTAGAAACTGTCTTAACAAATATTGAAGATCGAGACAATGCCATTTATCGTCTCTATTTTGAAGCCAACCCTATCCCAGAAGCCCAACGAAAACAAGGACTGGGAGGAGTTAATCGTTACAAAAAATACGATGGCTTCAATAACTCAGAGTTAATAATTGATGCAAACAAACGTATTGATGTTCTTCAAAAACGCATTACCGTTCAGTCTAAATCGCTCGATGAAATTACAGAATTAGCAAAAGACAAAGAGAGTTTTTTAGCCAAAATTCCTGCCATTCAACCCATTAAAAACGAAGACTTAACACGGATGGCTTCAGGCTATGGATACCGCAGTGATCCTTTTACAAAGGTTCGTAAATTTCATTATGGAATGGATTTTACCGCTCCACGTGGCACTCCAGTCTATGCAACAGGTGATGGTATTATCAAACGTGCTGACGGTCGTTCATCTGGCTATGGGCGTCACATTCGAATTGATCATGGCTTTGGCTACCTCAGCTTGTATGCACACCTTTATAAATACAACGTCAAAAGAGGACAGAAAGTAAAACGAGGCGATCTTATTGGTTATGTAGGAAGTACGGGACGTTCCCAAGCACCACACCTCCATTATGAAGTTTTTAAAGATAAAAAACGCATCAACCCCGTTAACTTTTACTATGGAAATTTGAGTCCAGAAGAATTTAATACGTTGTTAGCCATCGCATCCCTTGAAAACCAATCTTTAGACTGATGCATTTAGACCTCCCTACAAAACGTTATTATAGCATCGGAGAAATTGCAAAAGCATTTGATGTCAATGCTTCTTTAGTACGATTTTGGGATAAGGAGTTTGAGGCTCTTAAACCAAAAAAAAACGCCAAAGGCAACCGTCGGTTTACTCCAGAAGATGTACAAAATTTGAAATTAATTTATAATTTGGTAAAAGAACGCGGCTATACGTTGGAAGGTGCCAAAACGTATCTAAATGAACAAGATCAAAAATCGCTTGATGATTTTGAAATTATCACAAAATTAGAACGTGTAAAAAATGAATTAATCAAAATAAAAAATCAATTATAACAGTGTATCGTTGGTAGTGATTTCATTAATATACACTTTTTGATTTCTATTTTTTACGCATATAAACTGTAATAGGAACGCCTTTAAAATCGTATAATTCTCTTAGTTTATTTTCCAAAAATCGTTTATAAGGCTCCTTTACATACTGTGGTAGATTACAAAAAAATGCAAATTGAGGCTGGGGCGTAGGCAACTGCATTATGTATTTTATTTTCACAAATTTTCCTTTCAATGCTGGTGGTGGATAGTTTTCAATTATAGGTAACAAATCGTCATTTAGTACACTTGTTTTAAGACGTTTGGTTCGGTTTTTATACACCTCCAAAGCGGTTTCCATAGCTTTGTAGATACGCTGCTTGGATAGCGCCGAAATAAATACAATAGGTACATCTGTAAATGGTTTTATTTGCTCGCGAATGTGGGTTTCAAATGCTTTGGTCGTTTTAGTGTCTTTTTCGACTAAATCCCATTTATTTACCAAAATCACAATTCCTTTATGGTTGCGTTGTGCGAGCCAAAAGATGTTTTGAACTTGACCATCAAATCCCCGTTGAGCATCACAGACCAACAAACATACATCGGCATGTTCAATGGCACGAACGGAGCGCATGACAGAATAAAATTCTAAATCTTCTTTGACTTTTGCTTTTCGACGAATTCCGGCGGTATCTACTAAATTAAATTCAAACCCAAATCGGTTGTATTTTGTATCGATTGAATCACGAGTAGTCCCTGCAATATCCGTCACTATATAGCGATCTTCTCCAATTAATGCATTGATAAAAGAGGATTTTCCTGCATTAGGACGTCCTACTACTGCAAAACGTGGTAAGGTCACTTCTTCTACTTCATCTACTTCTGGTAAGGCTTCCACTAAAGCATCTAGCAAATCGCCAGTACCACTTCCATTGATGCTAGCAATGGTAAAATATTCTCCTAATCCTAAAGCGTAAAACTCAACCGCATCTTGCTCACGCATAGCGTTGTCTACCTTGTTGATGACTAAAAAGACTGGTTTTTTTACTTTTCTAAGCAATTTTGCAACGTCTTCATCCATGCCTGTAACGCCCGATTCCACATCAACCATAAAAATAATGGCATCAGCTTCTTCGATGGCTAGCTCTACTTGTTTGTCGATTTCAGCTTCAAAAACATCGTCACTTCCAAGGACGTATCCGCCGGTATCGATTAACGAAAATTCTTTACCATTCCAGTCACTCTTACCATAATGGCGATCACGGGTCACTCCACTCACAGCATCAACAATGGCTTCTCGCCTTTGGATCAACCGATTAAAAAAAGTGGATTTCCCTACATTTGGACGTCCTACTATCGCTACAATATTGCTCATATGCTTATAAAATTGGTGCAAAAATAGGAAATATCCTTTTGGTAAGCTGTTTTTTATGGAAGTTTAAAACGATATAAACGCAAATGATTCACTTTAAAAGTTTCATAGCCAAGTGAAGTCAGAAATTTGTTCTTAAATTATTTAAAAACTAGAAAAATACTTAACAAATAAACCCTGTGTATATTATTCTTTTATGAATTATTATACCCGAAGCGCTTCAATTGATTTTGGCTAGAACGCCAATTTTTATTTACTTTAACATACAGTTCCAAGTGGACTTGTTTGCCAAAAAACTTTTCTAAATCTTTTCGAGCTTCAACACCGACCCTTTTTAGAGCGGAACCTTTATGACCAATAATAATTCCTTTTTGCGTTTCGCGTTCTACCATGATCACAGAACGCATGCGAATAATGTCTTCCTCTTCAAAAAACTCTTCTGTGACAACCTCAACAGCGTATGGAATTTCTTTTTTGTAATGCATTAAAATCTTTTCACGAATTTTTTCATTTACAAAAAACCGTTCCGGCTTATCTGTCAATTGATCTTTTGGATAATAGGCGGGTGACTCTGGTAATAACTCCAAAATACGGTCAAAAACATTTTTTACATTAAAGCCTTCCAATGCCGAGATCGCAATAAATTCTGCATTGGGAACTTTTTGCTGCCAGAGCTGTGCTTGAGCTTCCAATTGCTCTTGGTTAGAAGTATCAATTTTATTTAGTAGTAACAATACGGGTTTCTTGGAGGCTGTAATTTTGTTGAAAAAGGCCTCGTCTTTCAACTCTTTCTCTCCAATCTCAACCATATAAATTAAAATATCGGCATCCTCAAAGGCAGATTTTACAAAGTCCATCATAGAACTTTGAAGTTCGTAGGCAGGTTTAATAATCCCAGGAGTATCAGATAAAATTACCTGAAAATCATCGCCATTTACTATTCCTAAAATACGGTGGCGAGTTGTTTGTGCCTTAGACGTAATAATGGATAATTTTTCACCTACAAAGGCATTCATTAGGGTTGATTTTCCTACGTTTGGATTTCCGATGATATTAACAAAACCTGCTTTGTGCATTTACTTTTAAATTTCCACAAAGTTACAACCTTACTTTTAGACTATCTAAGAATTAAATACTTAAGAACGGCTGTGGGAGTCGCGCATAAATTCTTCGGCTTTTTCTACCATAGCACTACTACCACAAATAAACGGTACACGTTGGTGTAGTTCTGTTGGTGCTATATCTAGAATTCGAGTTGTTCCGTCACTGGCTTTACCATTGGCTTGCTCGGCCAAAAGTGCCATAGGATTACATTCGTAGAGCAGGCGTAATTTACCATTTGGATTTTTGGAACTTGTAGGATATAAATAAATACCCCCTTTTATCATATTTCTATGAAAGTCGGACACCAGTGATCCAATATAGCGCGAAGTGTAAGGCCGATCTCCTTCTTCCATTTGACAGTATTTAATGTAATTTTTAATGCCTTTTGGAAAATGAATATAATTTCCTTCATTGACAGAATAAATAGTACCATTTTCAGGAAACTGCATTTGCGGATGTGACAAATAAAACGTTCCGATTGCAGGGTTTAGGGTAAACCCATTAACACCATCGCCAGTGGTGTAGACTAACATGGTAGAGGTCCCGTAAATAATATAACCTGCCGCTACTTGTTCGCTTCCTTTTTGCAAAAAATCTTGATCTTGAACAGGTGTCCCTACGGGTGTAACGCGTCTGTAAATTGAAAAAATTGTCCCCACAGACACATTCACATCGATATTAGAGGATCCATCTAAAGGGTCCATCAATACAATGTACTTGTTTTGGTGGTTTTGATCGTTGCTATTAATGGCGATAAAGCTGTCTTCTTCTTCACTCGCAATACCACAAACAATATTTCGATTTATAAGTGTTTGAATAAATTTTTCATTGGCATATACATCCAATTTTTGTTGGTCTTCCCCCTGAATATTGGTGTCTCCAGCAGCACCCAAAATATCCACTAAGCCTGCTTTATTTACTTCATAATTAACCACTTTAGCAGCCAGTCGGATGGAGTTGATGAGTCGTGATAATTCGCCAGAGGTATATTTGAAAGACGATTGGTGTTCGATGATAAATTCACCTAGGGTTTGGTGTTTTTGGGACATTTAGAGTGTATTTTTTTACAAATATCTAAATTTTTAGACAACTACAACGTTTTCGGCGCTATTTTATTAGAGAAATATAAAAGGCTTTTAAGTATATTTGAAATTCCAAACACAAACTATGAAATATCTTATCAGAAAAGCCGTTAAAAGCGATATGACCCAAGTTTTAAACTTGATTACCGAACTTGCTGTTTTTGAAAAAGAGCCCAATGCCGTTGAAATAACAGAAGCAAACTTAATCGCCAAAGGATTTGGGGAAAACCCTGAATTTGATTGTTTTGTAGCTGAATCAGATCAGAAAGTAATTGGCATTGCTTTGGTTTACACTCGATTTTCGACATGGAAAGGTACTGTATTACACTTGGAGGATTTGATTGTTTCAGAAAGTGTACGTGGTCACGGAATTGGAACTGCACTTTTGGACCAGGTAGTTCTTCACGCAGCAAATAAAGGAGTCAAACGAGTGTGTTGGGAAGTCATTGACTGGAATGCTCCTGCGATTGAATTTTATGAACGTAAGGGTGCTAATGTAATGCGAGATTGGAATGTCGTACAATTAGACGAACAAGGAATTGAAAACTATATCTCAAAACTAAACTGATGCAAATCTTTAAATTTGGTGGTGCTTCCGTTAAGGATGCCGAAGGTGTGAAAAATTTAGCCCATGTATTAAAAACGGTTGGCTACAGTAATACACTCATTGTAGTTTCTGCGATGGGAAAAACGACCAATGCAATGGAAACGGTGATTTCTAATTATTTTGACACCAAACACCAGTTGCAGAGTTCGTTACAAGATGTAAAAAAATACCATAATAATATTCTCCTAGATTTATTTGATAACGAGCAACACCTAGTCTTTGAAACAGTTGACAAATTATTTCAAGAAATTGTTCAGTTTTTTGACCATAACAAATCGCCTAACTACAACTTTGTATACGACCAAGTTATTGGATTTGGGGAATTAATATCTACTACAATAATAAGTCATTATTTGAACCAAATTGGCATCACAAATACTTGGCTGGATGTAAGAGACTTTATCAAAACAGATGATTATTATAGAAATGCCAAAGTACATTGGAACCAAACACAAGAACTGATTTCAACGCATGTGGATTCCTCAAAATTAAATATCACTCAAGGATTTTTAGGAAGTAATTCTAACAATTTTACAACCACTCTTGGACGGGAAGGGAGTGATTATACGGCCGCAGTATTTGCCTATTGCTTAAATGCAAATACAGTTACCATTTGGAAAGATGTGCCAGGCGTTCTCAATGCCGATCCTCGTTATTTTGAAAATGCAGAGTTACTGCATCAAATATCATATACAGAGGCCATTGAGCTTTCATATTACGGAGCCTCTGTAATTCACCCCAAAACACTTCAACCCTTGCAACGCAAAGAAATTCCTTTGTATGTCAAATCATTTTTAAACCCTAAAAATGAAGGTACTAAAGTTGGAAAGGATATTACTTTGAACCCAAAAGTTCCTTGTTATATTTTAAAACAAAATCAAGTTTTGATTTCGCTTTCATCATTAGATTTTTCTTATATCGTTGAAGATAATATTAGTCATATTTTTAGTTTATTACACGACTATAAGATGAAAGTTAGTATGATACAAAATTCAGCGATTAGTTTTTCTGTATGTATAGAAAACAACTATGACAACCTAGAGCGTTTGTTGTTACATCTAAAAGCAAAGTACAAAGTATCGGCACACAAAGCTGTTAGGCTCTATACCATTAGACATTATGACCAACAAGCCATACATGATATGGAAGCTGGAAAAGAAATTTTATTGAAGCAAATTACGCCTGAGACTGTACAGATTATAACAAAGTAAGCAACCATTTAACCCTAAAATGATTAGGGTTGTATAAGACCCAAAACTATGAGCATCGTAACCTCAAAAGAAATTGCGAAAGCTATTAAAGTTGACAACTATGGATTTATAGGTACTTTTCTAGGCTGGATTTTGATGAAAGTATTGAAGATTTCTACAATTAACAAAATCTATAATCGGAACAAACACAAAAATGATGTTGATTTTTTAAATGGTCTTTTAACCGATTTTCAAATCCGATTTGAAATACCAAAAGAAGATTTAAAACGACTTCCAAAAGATGGTGCCTACATCACCGTTTCTAACCATCCTCTGGGTGGAATAGACGGCATTTTATTATTAAAATTGATGCTTGAACAGCGCAATGATTTTAAAATTATAGCAAATTTTTTATTGCACCGCATTGAGCCTTTAGTACCGTTCATTATGCCAGTGAATCCATTTGAAGATCACAAAGACGCAAAATCAAGTATCGCTGGATTTAAGAACTCTTTATTGCATTTGAAAAATGGACACCCCTTAGGGGTATTTCCAGCAGGTGAAGTTTCTACCTACAAAGATGGAAAACTAGTGGTTGACAAACCTTGGGAACCTGCTGCCATGAAACTGATTCAGCGTGCCGAAGTTCCTATTGTTCCTATTTATTTTCACGCTAAAAACAGTCGGTTATTTTACCGATTATCAAAACTGAGTGACTCCCTTAGAACTGCCAAACTACCCTCGGAATTGTTAACCCAAAAGAAGCGGGTAATTAAGGTAAGAATTGGCAAACCGATTCGTGTAAAAGATCAAAAAGAGCACACTACTTTAGAAGGGTTTTCTGACTTTGTGAGGCGAAAAACGTATATGCTTTCGAACACTTTTGAAAAGACTAAAATATTGACCAATATTTCATCGAGTTTGAAGGTAACCAAGTCACCAAAGAAAATTGTGACACCCACACCAACAGAAATTATGTGTGTAGAAATTGAGAGCTTGAAATCCGAAGATCATCGTCTTTTAACAAGTAAAAACTACGAAGTCTATTTGGCTCCCGCAGCTAAAATGCCAAACATCTTACACGAAATTGGACGCTTGCGTGAAATTACTTTTAGAGAAATTGGAGAAGGCACCAACAAAGCCATTGACTTGGATCATTTTGATAGCTATTACCACCATATGTTTTTGTGGGATGCAAATGCCAAGTGTCTTGCAGGTGCCTATCGAATGGGCTTAGGAAGTGAGATTTTTAAAACCAAAGGTATTGATGGGTTTTACTTACAAGATTTATTTCGTTTTGAACCTGAGCTCCACACCATGATGAGTCAATCTATTGAGTTGGGGCGCGCCTTTATCATTAAAAGCTATCAACAAAAACCAATGCCATTATTCTTGCTCTGGAAAGGAATTGTACACACAACCCTGCGTTTTCCAGAACATAACTATTTAATTGGTGGCGTGAGTATCAGTAATCAGTTTTCAAATTTCTCTAAATCCTTGATGATTGAGTTTATGAAATCACATTATTACGACCCCTATTTGGCGCAATACATCCACCCTAAGAAAGCGTTTAAAGTAAAGCTTAAAGATGCTGATAAAGATTTTGTCTTTGACGCTACAGAAGCCGACTTGAATAAGTTCGATAAAATTATTGATGAAATTGAGCCCGGTGCCTTACGACTGCCGGTGCTGCTCAAAAAGTACATCAAACAGAATGCACGTCTGATCGCTTTTAATGTAGACCCCCTTTTTAATGATGCTGTGGATGGACTGATGTACATTCGTATTGCCGACCTTCCTGATAGCACAGTACGTCCTGTAATGGAAGAATTTCAAGCAGAGTTGGAGCGCAAATATGGCCCCAACAGAGAGGAAGAATAATTGTCTTGCTTTTAGATTTTTATCAATTTATTTTGTAGTTTTAGGATGCCTTAATACTTAACCTAAAATTATGAAACAAGTTTTCCCCAAGGAAATCATTGAAAGTACCGTTGAAACCCACATGTTTCGGCACAGTACTAAAAGTAAAGTTATATACCTTATTATTTTACTTGCTATGCTTACTGCTTTAGCCCTACTCCCCTTTACAAACGTTGATATTTATTCAACCTCCCGCGGGATTATCAAACCTGATAAAGAACGCATTACGATTACGGCACCCATTTCTGGAAAAATTAGTACCTCTTATTTAAACAATAATATGTTTGTAAAAAAAGGAGATACTTTAGTGTCTTTTGATGCCTCTATAATTGCTGAAAAACTGAGTTTATCAAAGCGTCAAATTGAAGAAACCACCTTGTTTGTTCAAGACTTATCTTATATGGTAGAGGCTGAAAAAATTCAGCTTAAAGCGTTAAAATCCCCTAAATTCCAAAATGAAGCTCTTCTTTTTAAACAAAAAGAATATGAACTTCAAACAAAGTATCATAAACTAAAACGCGATTATAATCGTTCTAAAAAACTATTTGACAAAGGCGTCATTGCAAAAGTAGAACACGAAAATCAACCCTTATGGCGTTACTACAAAACGTTTATAAAATTCAAAAAGGACAAATCAGCATCGGAGATTTAGACATCAACTATATTGATACAAACAGTTTAAGAAACATCATAAGTGTGGTCCCTCAAAAAATTGATTTGTTTGCCGGGAATGTGATTGAAAATATTGCCGTTGGAGACTTTAACCCAAATATGGAACAGATCTTAGAAATTTGTAAATCAATAGGGGTTTTAGATTTTGTAGAAAATCTACCCAATGGTTTTGAAACATATCTTGGTGAAAATGGGGCCTCACTTTCTGGCGGTCAAAAACAACGCATCGCTATTGCGAGGGCCTTATATAAAAACCCTGAGATTTTAATTTTGGACGAAGCCACCTTCTCTCTAGATAGCAAATCAGAAAATTATATTCAAAAAACAATTCTATCTATGCGAGAGAAACACAAGACAGTGGTCATAATAGCGCACCGATTAAGTACAATCGTTAATGCTGATAAAATTATTGTTTTAGATAAAGGACTCGTAGTTGAAAGTGGTACACACACAGACCTGTACAACCAAAAAGGGCGGTATTATGAATTGTGGCAGGCGCAACAACCTGTTTTCAAAGCCTAATATTATGCACCCTAAAACCGTTCCGCCACAAATGCGTTCATATAGTCTTTAATCTCGGTACGTGCTTTTAGAAATGCAGCGTGTTTTTCTTCGTCTGTTCCAATTAATTTGGAAGGATCAAAGAAATCGTGATGCAAACGCACAGCATTTGGACTGGCGATAAATGGACAGTTTTCTTTCGCATGGTCACAAACAGTGATGATAAAATCAAAATCAACATCTGCATATTCATCCACTTGATTAGAGGTATGCTGCGAAATATCAATTCCATCTTCTTTCATAATAGCAGCAGCACCAGGGTTGATTCCATGCGTTTCTATGCCAGCACTATAAATAGTAGCTTGGTTTGCTGCAAATTGATTTAAATAACCGTGCGCCATCTGACTACGACACGAGTTTCCTGTACAAAGGACTAATATATTTTTCATGTAATTTTATTTTTCAAACGCACTATCTATCGGTTCCCAAAGCTCAATCTTATTCCCTTCAGGGTCTAATATCCAAGCAAATTTGCCATATTCAAACGTTTGTATATCGCCCACAATAGTAACACCTTCTGACTTAAGAACGGTTATCAAATTGTTAAGATTTTCAACTCTGAAATTAACCATAAAAGGTTGCTTACTGGGTTCAAAATAGTTGGTATCATCCTTAAAAGGCGACCACTGTGTGGAGGCTTTATTGCCGTCTTGATCGTTCCACCAAAAGGTACAGCCGTAGTCATCTACGGGCAAACCTAAGTGTTTGCCATACCATTGTTTTGTCGCTTTGGAATCTTTAGTTTTAAAAAAAATTCCACCAAGTCCTGTAACACGCTTTTTCATATTTATTTTTTGATTTGAGATTCATAAATAGCAATCCATTCGTTGACCGATAATTTAGCCGCCAATTGTCCAATGAGCGCATAGGGAATCGCATCCATTTTTTTGAAACGCACACAACTTTTTCCTATATCTAGTTTTGCCGTAGTATGCTTAGAATATTCCGCTACAAACCATTCCAAAATTTCTTTTTTTGCATACATACCTGAATGGTAAACTGCAATAAAATTTTTCTGAGACGCTAAGTTCATAAACGGCAATGGGAGTTTTGAACTGCAATGGTAGCCCTCTGGGTAGATCGTAAATGGCACCACATACCCTAACATCCCATAATTGATGCATTCTTGGAATTTGGGGTCTAAATGCTCCAAAATAGTTTGTCTTAACTTTTGAATGGGTGCTTTTCGATCTTCAGGGAGTTGAGCGATGTATGTCGTTGGCGTGGTTGCAGTGGGGTTCATCATTTAGAAGGTTTGAGTACTCTAAATTTAATGAAAATAATTTACAATTTTATCGACAATGGTTTGTGCTAATTTTTGATGGCTCTCTACGGTCCATCCTGCAACGTGGGGAGATAACATCACATTATCTGCTTTTAGCAAATAGTTCAAAGCGGGAGGAGGTGTGTTTGAGAACAGATTTTCAAATGATGATTTTTCATATTCTAGCACATCCAACCCCGCTCCTAAAACAGTTTTGGACTCCAGTGCAGCGACTAAATCATCGGTGACCACACAACTGCCTCTGGCTGTATTGAGAAGCCAGAACGGTTGTTTAAACTGATTGATGAAATTAGCGTCAATCATTTGGTATGTCTGTTCCGTATGCGGAACATGAAGGCTTAATATTTGTGCTTTTTCTTGAAGTATTTCTAAAGATACTTGTTGCGCATTTTCATCGCCAACATTGGGTTTTAGGTCGTAGCAAAGCACCTCAACATCAAAACCACGAAGTTTTTTAGCAAATGCTTTACCCATATATCCATAGCCAATAATCCCTACCGTTTTTCCATCGAGTTCAAGTCCACGATTGGCTTCGCGTTGCCAACGTCCTTCCCGGACTTCGCGATCTGCAGAATGCAGTTTATTGAACAACGCTAACAACATGCCAAGGGCGTGTTCTCCAACAGCATTTTGATTGCCTTCTGGAGCTGCAATTAATTGGATGCCTTTGGCCTGGGCGTAATCGGTATCAATATTTTCCAATCCAGCGCCTACTCGACCTATAAACTTAAGGTTGATAGCTTTGTCTAAGAAAGCTGCATCAATACGAAACCGACTTCTTATAATGAGCCCATCATAGATGTGAATTTTAGATTCTATAGCTTCTTTTGAACTGGAAAAATCTTCATGATTCGTATGTCCTAAGGCTACTAATTGTTCTGTTAATAAGGGATGGTTGGAGTCAAGATGTAAAACGTTCATCTTAAATATTTAGGATGAGTTTTGCAATCGAGAAGTAAATCAATATTCCAAAAATATCATTGCTCGTGGTAATAAAAGGTCCGGTTGCAATGGCAGGATCAATGCCTTTTTTATGAAGAAATAATGGAATAAATGTTCCTATAATTCCAGCAACAATAATCACAACAACTAGGGATGATGAAATTGCTAAGGCAGTCCGCACATCTTGTTTCCAAATCCACACAAAGACAAATAAAAACAAGGCTAAAATAATACCATTTAAGGCCGCTAAAAACATTTCTTTTACCAGGCGGTTATTGACACTTCCGCGCACCTCGTCATTCGCCAAACCTTGCACAATAATCGCAGAGGATTGAACGCCTACATTGCCTGCCATTGCTGCAATTAAAGGAGTAAATAATAAGATCAAAGGAAAATCGTCAATAATGGTTTCAAATCCACCCATAATTATAGCAGCTCCTACTCCTCCCAAAAGTCCTAAAAACAACCATGGTAATCGTGCACGAGTCAAATCGAGAATACTATCTTCTGCATCAACATCTTGTGTAATACCGGCTGCTAATTGGTAATCTTTTTCAGCTTCTTCAATAATAACATCTACAATATCATCAATGGTAATACGTCCTAAAAGGACTTTATCATCATCGATAACAGGGATGGCCTCTAAATCATATTTTGCCATTAATTTGGCAACTTCTTCGGCATCTTCATTTACATGAACAGAATCTACTTTTGGAATATATATGTCTTTAATTTTAGTTTCATTATTGGCAATCAAAAGATCTTTTAGTGACAAACGTCCAATAAGTTTTTTATCTTTGGTGACCACATAAATGGAATGTACGCGCTTGACATCTTTGGCTTGTGCTCTAATTTTTCGCAAACAACCCGCAACCGTCCAAGTTTCATAGACTTTTACCAGTTCTTTTGCCATCAATCCACCTGCAGTATCTTCGTCGTAATTCAAAAGTTCTTGAATGTCTGCAACCAGCTCTTTATCGTCCATTTGAGCGATTACTTTTTGCTTACGCTCTGGGGACAAATCGGCTAATAAATCGGCCGCATCATCTGAATCTAGTTCTTGGATTTCCTCGGCAATTTCTTTTACAGAAAGATTTTGCAGTACTTTCTCGCGAACGTCGTCTTCCAATTCTGCTAGGATATCGGCAGTTGTTTCGCTATCTAAAAGTTTAATGATATAGGTGGCCTGATCTAGATTTAGATCATCTAAAATTTCAGCAATATCTGCATAATGCACGTCTTGTAATTGCTCCAAGATGGCTTTATCGTCCTTAGAATCAATGAATCCATTAAGGGCATCGATTAAGGCCTCGGTGATCTCAAAAGGGATGTGTTCCTTAGTTTTTTCCAAAATTAAATTGGTTATTGATCCGTTTCTATTGCTAATGTCAATTCTATAAACGCCTGTACATTCAGTTGTTCTGGGCGTTTGTCAAAGATAGTATTTGCTTTTAAATTATCCGATAAATTATATGTTTTTAAGCTATTTCTTAAGGTTTTACGACGTTGTTGAAATGCAGACTTGACTACTTTAAAAAATAACTTTTCATGGCAAGGCAACGAATAATCCGTTTTTCTGGTGAGACGCAAAACTCCAGATTCTACTTTTGGTGGCGGAATAAAGACCGATGGTGGAACGGTAAACAAATAATCTGCTTCATAAAATGCTTGAACTAATACGGATAATATGCCATACACTTTACTGCCTTCTTTTTCACAAATACGCTGTGCGACTTCTTTTTGGAACATGCCTGCAAATTCTGGAATTTGAGCTCTGTTTTCTAAAGCTTTAAACACTATTTGGGTTGAAATATTGTAAGGGAAATTACCTATAATAGCAAAGGATCTGTTTTCAAAAGCTTGGCTGAAATCGTACTTTAAAACATCTTTTTGAATAATTCGAGGTGCTAAATTTAAGAAGTTGGCTTGCAAATATTCTACAGATTCTTCATCAATTTCAATGACATGAGTTGTAATCGGTTTTTCTAGAATGTACTTGGTCAAAACACCCATTCCAGGTCCAATTTCCAAAACATCGGTATAGCCTTTCAAGGTTAAAGTGTCCGCAATTTGTTTCGCGATCATTTCATCATTCAAAAAATGTTGTCCTAAGTATTTTTTTGCTTTTACCGTCATTTAGTGTGCATTTACAGTATATTCATCTATCCATTCTAACTCCGTTCTAAAAGCTAACATTTTATCTCCAAATTTCTGTAACCCTTCCGCCTGAAGATCAGCAGCATGGAGTTTATGATAGGATTCTAAAGCTTCTTTTGAGTGCGCTAAATATTGTATGGAATAGGTCAACCCCCCCATGGATTCTTCTACTAGAACTTTTGTAAATGTCGCTCTTTTAAACAAACCCGTTGCCAATACTTTTGGAATGTGTTGTTGGATCCAGAGCAACCATTCGTCATGAATACTGTCTTCTATATTGGCGGTTACGTTGTAAATTATCATTGGTTGATTTGATCTAATTAATTGATAGTATCCCCTCTTAATATGCGGTATTGTTTTCTTGCCTCCACAAAATGAATACTGTCCTCGTGGTTAAAGATAATGGTTTCATAATTAAGTTTTGCTTTCTCTATTTGCAGGAGTTTTGTTCTGTAAAGTTCTGCTAAATAAAAATAAGCATCGTCTACCAAAATATCGTCTTTATAATCTGCTATAATTTGCAAGTAATTGGTTTCAGCTTTGGTAAACTGATTTTGAGACTCATATAATTGCGCTTGCACCAATAAGGTTTGATCAATGATAGGATCTGTTTTATGGTTTTCAAGTATGGAATCTAAAACTGTGAGGGCTTCCGTTGATTTTTTTTGAATACTTAACAACTCTGCTTTGGCATACAGCTTTAATGCGTTGTGAAGCGAATCGCTTCCTTTGTGATCAGAAATCAAAAGCTGTAATTCTAAAGCATCGTTAGCGGTCAATTGAGAGGTAGACGATTTCAATACTTTTAGCTGTGTTTCTGCCCAGTCAAAATCCCCTTTATAGTAACTTGTTTTGGCAGCTTTAAAACGAGCTTGCTGAGATAGTGTACTGTTTTTAACACGCATCTGAATCTGTGTATAATAGATCAATGCTTGATTGAACTTGTTTTGTGTGACTAAAATATCGGCAAGTTTCATTTTTAGTTCTGAAGACGCCAAATCTGTTAGATTTGCTTTCAAAGCTGTTTTTAGAAAAGTAATTGCAGCCTCTGGATTTTGATCATAAAAAGCTAAAAACTGTGCATAAGACAATTGCAAAACAACCGTTTCAACACCTAGCTTGTAAGTTTCTAACAAGGCTTCATATTGGGCTTTTATCTCTTTATAATTGCCAGGTTCAGATTGTTCTAACTGAAGTTCCAAACGACTGCTATTGGCCTGAATTCGCAAACGCGGTTCTTTAGCATTTTGAATGATAAACTCAAAAACAGAAATTGCCATCTTATAAGACTCTGCTTCTTGTGCCAAAAGCGCTAAATTGATCAAACCTTGTAAAGATTCTGGCGTACGTCTGTACACTGCTTTTTCCTGAATAAATGCTTTTTTAAAGTCGTTTTGTTGTACATAAAGCCAACTCAACCATTGGTTCCAAAGTGGGTTCGGTTTGGTTTGTAAATTTTTTAGCAATACTTTTTTAAATAACTGATTGTATGGCTGACTGGAATCGTCAGAAATATATTCGCTAAGCAAACGCATGACTTGACTAATGTAGGGCGGATTTGTTTCGACATAATCGAGGTACCGTTCCATCATTTTTTCAATGTTTTGTTGGGTCGCGTACAAACCTGCTAATTGGTAGTAAAAAGCGTCATTTGGTGCTTTTTGCAGACCCATTTCATACGCCTGAATTGCATAGTCGATTAGAGAATGGTCTTCAAACCGTTGGGCAACGGCATAGATATAATTGGGCTGAATTTCAATACTCTGCACTGCTTTCTTATAATATGAGTTTGCCTCTATCTGTTGGTTTTGAAGTTGATAATTATACCCCAGCTCTACTAAATTTTGTGGGTAATTAGAGCGTTTGATTTGGGTTTCAATCTCTTTTTGAGCAGCTTTATACTGACCGAGTTGTTGATGACACTCAATGACTCTAAGAAAATAATAGGAATTGCTCCGTTGGTTGTTCAGTAGTTTTTGATACAAGGTCAGTGCTTTTTCAAAGGCGCCTTGTTCAAAGTAATCTTTGGCCGAGCCTGGACTGACCTGAGCCGATGCTAAGAAGCAAAAAATACTAAAAAAAAGAGTTACTATCGATTTCATCAAGGAGTTTTTGTAACTGTCATAAATATCCAGTAATCTATTGGAGTGGTCACTAATCAATCATCGAAAAACCTGTGTAAGGTACTAAAACCTCAGGAATTTGAATACCTGCATCGGTCTGATAATTTTCTAATATCCCTGCCAATACACGTGGCAATGCTAATGAACTTCCGTTCAATGTGTGGGCTAATTCTGATTTGCCTTCACTATTTTTGAAACGTAATTTTAAGCGGTTGGCTTGAAAGGTTTCAAAATTAGAAACTGAAGAAATTTCTAACCAACGGTCTTGAGCCGTTGAAAAAACTTCAAAATCATAGGTCAATGCCGATGTGAATCCTAAATCTCCTGTACAGAGTTTCAAAATACGGTAAGGTAATTTTAATTCTTCTAGAATTGACTTGACATGTTCTACCATTCCATCAAGTGCTTCATAAGATTTAGACGGATGTTCTACACGTAGAATCTCCACTTTATCAAATTGGTGCAAACGATTCAACCCTCGAACGTGTGCGCCATAACTCCCCGCTTCTCTTCGGAAACAAGGTGTATAGGCGGTTAGTGTTTTGGGGAGGTCATTTTCTTGCAATAAAACATCTCTAAAGATATTGGTTGCTGGCACTTCGGCTGTAGGAATCAAATATAAATCATCGGCGGTGACATGGTACATCTGCCCTTCTTTATCTGGCAATTGACCGGTTCCAAACCCTGAGGCTTCGTTGACCAAATGCGGTACTTGAATTTCGTTGTAGCCAGCAGCAGTGTTTTTATCAAGAAAATAATTAATTAATGCGCGTTGTAATCTGGCGCCTTTGCCTTTATAAACAGGAAAACCTGCTCCAGTGATTTTGTTGCCTAGCTCAAAATCAATAATGTCGTATTTTTTTGCCAACTCCCAATGAGGTACTGCATTCTCAGAAAGCGTTGGAATGGTACCTGCACGGAATATTTCTTCGTTATCATCTTCTGTTGTTCCAGCAGGAACAATTGGATTTGGAAGGTTAGGGATTGTATATAATAAAATTTGAAGTGCTTCGGTTGCTGCATTTAACTCCTCAGAAAGTTCGCTTTTGGTGGTTTTAAGTTCCGTTGTTTTTTGTTTGAACTCATTAGCCTTTTGGGCTTGTCCAGATTTAAACAATTCCCCAATTTCTTTAGAAATTACATTCAACTCCGAAGAAATTGTATCCACTTGTGTTTGAAGCCCTCTACGAGATTCGTCCAATTTTATCACGTCATCGATGAGCGATTTGGCATCATTTGTACGTTTACTTAAACGTTCTATGACTTCCGCTTGGTGCTCTCTTATATAGGATACTTGTAACATGGCTCTTATTTTAAGAAACAAATTTAATCATTTAGAATAAAACAAGAATTGGTTTTACGTCTAAATTGAATTAGTTTTTTGTAAGCAGAGTAATTTTGGCAAAAGCAGCCTGTTGATCCTGTTCTAATTGTGATTTCAAACCCTCTAAGCCCGAAAACTTAATTTCATCTCTAATCCGATCAAGAAATTGAATCTTAAGTGCAGTTCCATAAAGCGTTTGATTAAGGTCGAAAAAGAAGACTTCTACAGAAAGTTCATTGGCGTCACTGACGGTAGGATTGGTTCCAATGTTCAGCATTCCATACACCAATTTAGAGTCAATGATTGCTTGCACTAAATAAACTCCTTTTTTGGGAATGAGTTTATACGGTTCTTCTATTTTTAAATTAGCCGTTGGAAATTGAATGGTTTTTCCAAGGCCTTTTCCTTTAATGACCGTTCCGTTGATCATAAAGTTATAGCCCAAAAATTCATTGGCAATTTTGATGGCACCTTCTCCTAATGCAGTTCTTATTTTGGTAGAACTGACCGCTACATCTCCAACTTCTTGTGCTCCAATTTCGGTGACTTTAAATCCATAAAAGGCTCCAAATTCTTTGAGATCTTTGATATTGGCAGTACGGTTTCGACCAAAATGATGATCATAACCCACAATAATGTGTTTTACATGTAGTTTGTTGACCAGCACATCGCGTACATATTCGAGAGACGTTAATCTTGAAAAATCTTTAGTAAAAGCTTTGATTACCAGATGATCGACTCCCAAATCCTGAATTAAATCTGCTTTCTCATCAATAGTATTGATGAGTTTTATAGACGTGTCTTTTTGGACCACCATTCGAGGATGCGGAAAAAAGGTCAATACCAAGGCTTGCAGTTGTTCTGTTTGAGCAATAGCAACGAGGCGTTTGATGATTTTTTGATGCCCTCTGTGCACACCATCAAATGTGCCAATAGTGACAACAGAGTCTTTTATTTGATCGTAATCTGCGGCAGATTTAATTTTCAACAGCTAGTTTTTGAAATTTGAACTATAAAATACGAAGATAAAAAAAACGATCTTATTTTTATGTTTTGTTTTTTTTAATCTCAATAGAACTCCAAAAAATGATGAACCCTCCTTATTTGTATTAAACACCAAGTCTATTAAAATAAAGCATATTCATTGAGATTTTAGTAAAAATTAATTAAATTTACTGCAGATATTAAATTAAAAATTAACTAATGTATAAAATTACACACTCAAAAGTCGTTGTGTTGGCTTTTGCACTTTTTATTTCGTTTACGACGCTCGCACAGAATCGCAGCTGTAGCATGGTCGAACACATGAACGAGCAAATGCAGAATCCTGAATTTGCTAGAGAATATGAGAAAAATCAAGCTGAATTTAGGGCTGTTCTAGCAGCTAGCCTTAGCAGCAATAGCTCTACTTTTAACAGGCTTACACCTATCATTATTCCAGTAGCTGTTCACTTTCCTAGCGGAAATGAATCAGATCGTGCATGCTTAGAAGCTCTAGCTCAAAATCAAATTGATATTTTAAATGCAGATTTCACTGCTACAAACTCAGATGCCTCTTTATGGGGCAGTGCAAGCAGCAATTACCCTGGGGTGGTTCATGGCGCTGCTAATATTGAATTTTGCATTGCAACTTTAAACCATCCTGCTAACACAGATGCCGAATTAGTCGAAGGTGGCCCCGCAGTCACTATTGGTTACAATTTTGGAAACGGTAATGACTCCGATTCTAATTGGTCTGGCTATATGAATTTTTTAGTTAAAAGTATTGGTGGCTCAACTCTTGGATATTCTCCTTTGGGTGGTAGTATTGCTGCAGGACAGTCTGTTGTAATAAATACTTTTGCTTTTGGTTCAGGTTCGGGTTGTTCAGGCTCAGGAGTTGTTCCTGCAAATGGTTTTGACTTAGGAAGAACTGTGACACACGAACTTGGTCATTTTTATAATTTAAATCATACATGGGGGCCAAGTAATGGCTCTTGCAACCAAGACGACGGCATTGCAGATACACCAAATATATCAGGGCCCAATTATGGGTGTTCAACCCCAGGCTCCATTGCTGGTTGTGTCCCCGGAGAATGGGCTCTAACTATGAGTTATATGGACTACGGAGACGATAACTGTCTTTATATGTTTACTGAAGGGCAAACTAATGTTGTAGATACGTATCTAAATGTATTACAAAATCAATTCAAACCAAATACTGTTTCATGTGGTTCAACAGATCCAGAATTCTTCTTAGTTTCCAATACTGAAGGTGCTATATATAGCTGCCCTACAGTTGGCGAGGATGCTGTATTTGATTTTAGTTTTACTGCTGTAAATGGTTTCAATAATAATGTTACTTTTTCTGCCACAGGACAACCTAGTGGATCTACTGTAACATTTTCAGCAGCTTCTCTAAATTCTGATGCGGACTTTACAATGACTGTTGGGAATATTTCAAATACTGCTGAAGGGGATTATATCATCACCGTAAATGGTACTTACGACCTTATTACTAAAAGTGTTACTGTGAATTTAAACAATAACTGTACTTCAATACAATGTGAAACAACCAGTTCTGCGGAAAACTTAGGTTTAGCTATTCCCGATGGAACAGGCGCTAATGTTTACGGACCTGAAGTTACAAGTACATTAACAATTGCTGATTTAGGAACGATTTCAAGCCTCAAAGTTAATGTGGATATAACACATAGCTACATCAGTGATTTAGTGGTTATACTCTACCACCCTGACGAGTCAACTTATGCCATATTGTGGGGTAGAGAATGTGATGGTGAGGATGGCTTTGATGTTACTTTTGATGATGAAGGAAGTGATCTAAGTTGTGCAAACCCAACAATAGGAACTTATATGCCTTATGAGGCTTTGAGTGTTTTTGATGGAATGACTACTGCTGGAGATTGGAAGCTTTTTATTAGCGATGGCTATAACGGAGATACCGGAAACCTTAACGATTGGTCTATTGAGTTCTGTAGTGAAACTTCTTTAAGCACCCCAGACACTCCAATGAACTTCGAAGAAGTAGCTATCTATCCCAATCCAAATAACGGTAGTTTTACTCTAAAACTTCAATC